>Ga0206829_10172_pt2 | contig 22985 bp, 17 predicted proteins | sample Alteio_BWOrgCont_75_FD_152862 | JGI IMG/M metagenome (GOLD analysis project Ga0206829, IMG submission 152862) | Enriched cells from forest soil in Barre Woods Harvard Forest LTER site, Petersham, Massachusetts, United States -... | ecosystem: Environmental > Terrestrial > Soil > Temperate forest >... | reverse complement strand
TCGTCATTCGGTTGAATTTGCTTTGATGATCATAAAATATGCTGAACTGTTAGAGAATAATAAAAAGTATGTGATCGCAAAACAATTATTAAGAAGTGGTACATCTATTGGCGCATGTGTAATGGAGGCGCAAAGTGCAGAAAGCAAAGCTGATTTTATTCATAAACTAAAAATAGCCGATAAAGAGGCACATGAAACGTGGTATTGGCTCTACTTGTGTGAACAATCAGGTAATTATAATTTCAATAAAGAATTAAGTATAAAGCTGGATGAAATAATGAGAATACTAAATGCAATTATTTTGTCTGGGAAAAAGAATTAAATATTAATTCAATGTTTAAAACACAGACGGTGTAAAAATCGCAATCACATTGCCACATTTTACACATTGTCGCATTTATTTTATGGCACTTAATAAAGAACAAATTGCTCAGCGTATAGCTAAAGAAATGAAGGACGGGATGTATGTGAACCTGGGGATAGGGATACCTACTTTGGTATCGAATTATGTGCCCGGGGATATACATATCATGTTGCAGAGCGAGAATGGCATATTGGGCATGGGGCCTTATCCTGAGGAAAAGGATATTGATGCCGACCTGATAAATGCCGGGAAAGAAACTGTAACGCTGCTGAAGGGTGGTGTATATTTTGATTCTGCCGAGAGCTTTGGGATGATACGTGCAGGCAAGGTGGACCTGACAGTGCTGGGTGCTATGGAGGTATCGGAACAAGGGGATATTGCCAACTGGAAGATACCGGGCAAAATGGTGAAGGGCATGGGTGGCGCTATGGACCTTGTGGCATCTGCCAAGAATATTATCGTGGCCATGCAGCATACCAATCCGAAGGGGGAGAGCAAGTTATTGCCTGCCTGCACTTTGCCGCTTACCGGGGTGGGTTGCGTGAAAAAAATTGTGAGCGATTTGGGCGTGTTTGATGTTACTGGAGATGGATTTGTTTGCCTTGAATACGCACCAGGCGTGACAATAGATGAGATAAAGGCTAAAACAGCAGGGAAGCTGAGGATAGCGGATGATGTGAAGGAAATGGTTTTTTAATGTGTAAATTTGAGAATGTGCAAATATGCAAATTGTGTTGAATGTGCCAAATGTGGTTTTAATGTGATAGAATGTGGTTTAAGCCAGACCCCCAAATGTCAATTGTGTGCTAATTGGGAGTGAATTAACAGGGGCAAAATGGAGGCATTTGTGCCTCTTCTTCAAGTTTCCTTATCTTTAGTTTCCATTTTTCATTACGGATGAAGTATTTTATAGTTTGTTTTATTGCTTTAATGCTATTGTGCCATGTGGACGCAATGGCAAAAAAAGAGAAGGTATACAACGGACAGCCCCGAACCGAAGCTGAGCTGATAGCTAAAATAGTAAGCTGCATGCAGTATAAGGACACTATTACTTATGCTGGCCTGTTTGATGATTTTGATACGGTGTGGAAACAAATTATGGAATATCGCCCGCATGATGAATTTGAAGCAAAATCTATAGAAAATATCAGGCAACACCCCGAAAAAGTAAAACAATTTGATCCCTATTATAATGCTGCAATTGCCAAGAACGCCTACTATGTAATGAAAAAAGGAGAGGATTCCGGTATACACTGGAACCAGGTGGTTATAGTGCGGTATGAATTGCAAAAGGTGAGATTGACGCGCGACATGGTGGGTTATGACCTGATAGCGCGTAACAGGTTCCAGGGATATGTGATATTGAAAGATATGCTGACCCGGCAGATATATATATTTACTGTAAACGAACTGCAGAATATAGGTAACTATTGGTATGGGGGCATGCTGGCAAATATTTACCAAGCCGAAAGTATAGAGGAGTTCCAGGCGAAAGAAGCAGGGGAATTGAAATTGCTGAGGATGATGAAGGAGTTTGGGCTTACGGAGGCAGACCTTGCCAAAATGCAAAAAAAGGACGACCCGAAACATGTGATAAAAGTGGACGACGCTGATGACGATGAAACCTCTGCCACTTCAGGCGGCCTGATAAAAAGGGATATAGTTGACCGTAAATTATTCACAGGTACGTTTGACAACACGATACCTGTGAAGCTATATATACGTTATATGAAAGGCAATTGCCCCGGAGGTATCTGCTCGTGGGAGGCCATTTATAAATTCGGTGACCAGGACGAATTTATAAAACTGGATGTTTCGAAATCGAAAGAAGGTAATTGGTTATTTAATGAAGATCCGCCTATAGGCAGTATGGAACTGACCCTAAATGACAAAGTGTTTACCGGCACCTGGGCATCATCGGATATTAAAACAGGCTATGATGTAAAGCTGAAAGAAACGATCCTATCTACTGCTATGATGAAGCAACTGGACCATATTATTGAACATGGCGACTGGGCAAAAGGGATAACAGAAGATAAGGATGAAGATAAAAATAAAAGCCTTAAGGGGATCACCAAGGGGGTTTATTAAGTTGATAGGTTGATGTGTTGAATAGTTGATGTGTTGTTTGAAAAAGGTTTTAAAATTACTAACAATAAATAGATGAATAAGCCAAAGATCAAGACGCTTGGGGAATTGAAAAAATCGGGGTACAAGCCAAAGACTGTAAAAGAGGAGATACGCGAGAATCTTATAAAATTCATACAAAGAAAACAGAGTCCTTTCAATAGCATATTGGGGTATGAGGAAACGGTGATACCCGATGTGGAGAGGGCTTTATTGTCGCGGCATAATATTCTGTTCCTGGGTTTGAGAGGGCAGGCCAAGACCCGTATGGCAAGAGAAATGATCAATCTGCTGGACGAGTGGATACCTGTGGTGGCTGGCAGCGAAATAAATGATGACCCATTGGCGCCCATTTCTTTATACGCAAGGGAAACTATTGAGGAAAAAGGAGATGAAACGCTGGTGAACTGGCTGCACTGCAGTGAGCGTTATGGTGAAAAACTAGCAACACCCGATGTGTCTGTAGCAGACCTGATAGGAGACGTGGACCCTATAAAAGCTGCTAATATGCGACTGAGTTTTGCGGATGAACGTGTGATACATTACGGGATCATTCCACGTTCGCACAGGGGTATATTTGTGATAAATGAATTGCCTGACCTACAGGCGCGCATACAGGTTTCACTCTTCAATATTTTGCAGGAAGGCGATATACAGATACGTGGTTTTAAATTAAGGCTGCCGTTGGATATTATGTTCGTGTTTACCGCTAATCCTGAAGACTATACAAATCGTGGCAGCATCGTAACGCCATTGAAAGACCGTATAGCCAGCCAGATAGTAACGCACTATCCGAAAACTGTAGAAGTATCTAAAGCTATTACGGCGCAGGAGGCTGATGTGCTGCAGGAGCAATTACAAAAAGTAGAAGTGCCGGAGCTTTGCAAACTGTTGGTGGAGCAAATAGCTATGGAGGCCCGCAAAAGCGAATATGTGGACCAGAAAAGCGGGGTATCTGCGAGGTTGACGATATCGGCTTATGAGAACTTGGTGAGCACTGCTGAACGCCGTGCCTTGCGGGAGAACCAAACACATACCATTGTAAGGCTGGCTGATTTTATTGGTGTAGTGCCCGCTATAACAGGGAAGATAGAACTGGTATATGAAGGCGAGCAGGAAGGCCCGCAAAATGTTGCTTACCGCTTGATGGGGCAGGCCACACGCACTATATTCACACAATATTTCCCTGACCCGCAATCGTTTAAAAAGGCCGGTCGCGATATTGAAAAAGCAAGAAACAGGGTCAATCCATATCAAATGATCATTGATTGGTTTGGAAAGGGGAATGAATTGGTTTTGCTGCAGGACTCTTCTGATGTCGTTTATATCCAGGAGCTATACAAAGTAGAGGGATTGTTTGGAGCCGTGAAGCATTATTATCCTAAAGCAAACGAAGCTGAAATGGCCTTGCTGATGGAATTTTTATTGCATGGCTTATCGGAGTTTTCGCTTATCAGCAAAAAAGGTGTGGAAGCCGGGGGATATTCTTTCGGCGATATTTTGGGTAGTATGATGAATATGAGTTTGAGTGGGGATGAGGATGAAATTTGATACCCCCTATCCCCCTAAAGGGGGAAATTAAATAACAGCTAAAGAAACATTTCAGCGGCTATTTTATCTGCGAAGAGTTTGCCTGTGTTGGTGAGGATGAGTTTTTTATCTGCCTGTTGCAGCCAATATCTTTCCTGGAATTTGTGGCTGCTTTTTTCTATTGTTCCTGCATAATCATCGCCCCATTCTTTTGATATTTTTTCGAGATCACAACCCCACATGGTTCTTAGAGAGGTCATGATGTATTCATTCAGGTGCTGAATGGGGGTGAGTTGTTCTTCTTCATGAACTGCAATATTTTCAAACATATTTTTTATGTAAAGGGGGTTGTTTGAAATATTCCACCTGCGGGTGTGGCCATTGAATGAGTGGGCTGAGGGGCCGATGCCGAGATAGGGTAGGCCACGCCAGTAGTTGGTATTATGTACGGCATATTGCCCCGGTTTTGCAAAGTTGGATATTTCATAGTGTTCATAGCCTGCAGTTGCAGCGTATTCCATTAACATTTCAAATTGTGAGGCAGACTGTGAGGCATCTACCGGTTTTGTTTTCTTTTTGCTGATGGAGTGGTGCAAGGCTGTGCCTTCTTCCACTGTTAGGGCATAGGCTGAGAAATGGGGTATTTGTAATGAGTTTAGTTTATCAAGGTTGTGTTTCCATGCTGCATCAGTTAATCCCGGAGTGCCATAAATAAGATCGATGGTGAGGTTGGTAAAGCCTGCATCTTGTGCGGCTTTTATGGCATAGTCGGCTTGCTGCGCATTGTGTGCGCGGTGCATATATAGCAGGTCGTTTTCGTGGAAAGATTGTACGCCAATACTGAGCCGATTGACAGATGTATTTCTTAGGGATTTGAGATAGGCAGGGTTTAGATCATCGGGATTGGCTTCAAGTGTAAATTCTTTCAGTTCTTTTACAGCATAATTTTCGAAAATAAGGTCTGTTATGCGGTTTATTTCGTCGGCCGATAAAAGAGAGGGGGTGCCCCCGCCGAAATAGATAGTTTCTACAGGCTCTGCCTGCAAATAATCTTTTTGCGATAGCAATTCTTTGTGCATTGCTTTTAGCAATTCTTCTTTCAATTTCAAAGAAGTAGAGAAATGAAAATTGCAATAGCTGCAAGCCTGTTTACAAAAGGGTATATGGAGGTAGATGCCGGACATTTTTTTAGTCGAAAGTCGTTTTTATTAAACAGTAAAGTTAGTCTAATAGAGCTTGTTGTCCCTGCCTTGTTACGGGTATAAATTATATATTTGTAAAACATTAAAGTGGTTAAAAAAAATCTCAAAAAACGGGGTTTTCAAAAACTTTTTTGAAATAGGTATTTTTTGTTTATGCATAAATGGAGCCGGAATTAAGGGATTGCCTGGTTTGAGGGTTCTGTATTTCATAACAGTAAAGCTAGGGCAATATGGATGTTTTCTTTTGGGCGTGCCCTACCTTTTTTAATGTGATAATGTGATGATGATGTGATAATGTGATGATGTGATGATGTGATGATGTGATGATGTGATGATGTGATGATGCGAGTGGAGCTTTTCTGCTTTGGTGTACAATGTCTGCCTATGCTACAGGCGCAAGCACGCTATGCACAAAGCTATTCTGCATGCTTGCGCCAGCGGGGGGTATGTGTTTAATAGCATTCTTTACAATTAATAATTATTTTAATTAAAATATTTATTAATTTTAAGTTCGTACACTCTCTCAATCCTTTTTATGCATCCTAAATCTCTTGCCCGGGCCTGCTTTATTGTTGTGGCATTATTCAGTATGAGCATTGCAGCAAAGGCACAATGTAATGCCTGGAATGTTGTTGGCAGCGCAGGGTTTTCTGCCGGTATGGTTACCTCAATGTCCATAGCAATTGATAATAGTGGTACAGTTTATGTGGCCTATGTAGATGAGGCCGATAGCGATAAAGCCACTGTGATGAAATATAATGGTAGTAGCTGGACAACAGTTGGGAGCGCTGGTTTTTCTGCGGGCGGAATTGAATGGCCTTCCATAGCTATAGATAGTAGTGGCACTCCCTATGTGGCATATTATGATGTGGCCAATGGCGGCGCAACTGTAATGAAATATAACGGCGTTTGGGTTGCTGTTGGAAGTGCAGGCTTTTCTGCCGGAGAAGTTAACTATACTGCCATAGCTATAGATAGCAGCGAAACTCCTTATGTAGTTTACCGGGATGATTCCGGCAACAGCGATAAGGCCACTGTGATGAAATATAATGGAAGTAGTTGGGTGAATGTAGGCAGTCCAGGCTTTTCTGCAGGGGAGGTTGACTGGACACGCATTGCTATAGATGGCAATGGGACACCTTATGTTGTGTATATAGATAGCTTCAACAGTCATAAAGCCACCGTAATGGAATACAATGGCAGTAGCTGGGTTACGGTGGGCAGTGCAGGCTTTTCTGCCGGAAGTGTTCAGTATACGTCCATAGCTATTGATAACAACAATACTCCTTATGTGGCTTATACAGATATCTTCAATGGCTACAAAGCCACTGTAATGAAATACAATGGCAGTAACTGGGCCGCAGTGGGCAGCGCGGGCTTTTCTGCAGGGATGGTTAGTTACACTTCCATAGCCATTGATAAAAATGGCACCCCATATGTAGCTTTCCAGGATTGGAGCAACAGCCACAAAAGCACCGTGATGAAATATAATGGCAGTAGCTGGATTACAGTGGGAAGTGCAGGCTTTTCTGCCGGAGAGGCCAATGGCACGAGCATAGCCATAGATAGCAGTGGAACGCCCTTTATGGCTTATCAGGATGCCGGTAATAGCGAGAAGGCTACTGTGATGAATTTTTTAAATCTACCTGCAATTATTTTAGATAGCAATACCAGTGATGTATGTGCGGGGACAACCAGCGATAGCCTTATATACACTGCTACAAGTTATAGCCCTACACAATATAGTATAGCGTGGAGTTCTGTAGCGCTAAATGCAGGTTTTAACAATGTAAGCAATACGCTATTGCCAACAAGCTCTATACCTGTTACTGTGCCTGGCACAGCATCCGCAGGCACTTATACAGGAGTTTTAACAGTAAACAACAGCAACTGCACGAGCAATAATGACACATTTACAATAACTATAGGCCCGGATATTACTCCTACCATAACATTAAGCGGCCCTTCCATAGAAGTACAAGGCTCTCCTGTAACTATCAATGCGACAGTAAGCAACGCAGGAATTGCTTATAGCATTGTATGGAAGAACCACGGCATTACATTTAATACTACTACTGTACCATCTGTTACTTATACCAAAGGGCCAGGCATTGATAGCATTACGGCAATTATTACGGTTACATCGCCGGGTTGTTATGATGCTGATAGTGCAGGGGCATGAGTGGTGCAAGACAGCACAACAGGGGTAGGGACCTCTCCCGGCCTCTCCAAAGGAGAGGTGAAGTTGTGGCCGAACCCTGCGAGTTCTGTATTGTATTTTGAGGCTAATGAGGACGTGAATGTAGGTATATTAAGTGTAGATGGCAGGGTGTTGATACGAGATTGCTTCGTGCCTTCCCGCAGTGGCGGGACGAGTGGGGTGGGCATTGGCAGCCTTTCGAATGGTTTATACATCCTGAAGGTGTATAGCGAACAGGGAACCTTGCTGAAGGTGCAGAAATTATTGAAGGAATAGGGCTGGGCAAGTAATTCAATTGATCAGAATTTTGCTGATCCGTTTGTTAAAAAATCGATCATTCATATCCAAATTCCGCTTGTTGATAAATTGAGCATATCTATTTCGCTCAATAAATTAATTTTGCATAACAGGCAGTATGTATATTTTTCGCAGAGTTTTATTTGTATTGACAATTTTGTTGCTTTTGTCATCCCAGCAGGCAGGGGCAAAGGTGTTGCAATGGCATTATGGCGTTCAGGGGTTTTCGGACAGTGCAAGGATATTGATGGAGCAACAGACTGCCCATTTAATGGACAGTTTATTGTCCGTGCACCCTATGCTATCGAGCCATAATGTTGTTTCCGGCATAGCCGATAGGCATGTGTTTACAGACAGGACCGGGGATTTTTATTTGTTATTATTTCTTTGTTTTAGCCTGGGAGTGATACGTGTTGTTGATACCCGTTATTTCAGCAATCTATGGAAAGCATTTTTTAATCCTACGCTTAGCAACCGCCAGTTAAAAGATCAGTTACAAAGTGCAGGTATCTCTAACCTGCTGATGAATATTTTTTTCGCAATGTCGGCGGGGATATATGTTTATTACCTAATAAAACTGCTGAGGCCACAGCATGGTATTATGCTTGCGGCGCCCTTGTTTGTAAGTTTATTAATATTGGGCATGGTGGCAATTTACGCTGCAAAATATGCCGTTGTGATGTTTAGTGGCTGGGCATTTAAAGTGGAAACAATGACGGAGCATTATTTGTTTAATGTTTTCCTGATCAATAAAATATTATCAATCGTTTTGATCCCGTTTATTGTGGTTATTTCATTTGGCGCACCTGAATGGGCACATCCGGCAGTTGTATTATCATTCATTGCAATAAGTTTTTTATTTATAAACCGTTATATAAGATCGTGGCAGGTGTTCGGTTCGTTTTTTGAATACAGCAAATTTCATTTTTTTACGTACCTTTGCGCCTCGGAACTGCTGCCATTGGCAGTATTGATGAAGCTTTTGGTGCGGGGATTGCTGTTTTATTGAAATAAGATATAAACCGTTACCGGAGCAATTTTAAAACTTGCTTTTTTAGAAAGATATGGCCAAAGCTGTTAGTTCAAAAGGAAAGGCTACCCGGAAAATAGAACTTAAGGTGAACAGTGTATTGATCACTCAGTCGCGCCCTGAAACTGAAAAATCTCCGTATTTCGATCTTGCAAAAAAGTTTGACCTGAAACTTGAATTTCACCCTTTTATTCGGGTAGAAGGACTCAGCGGGAAAGAATTCCGAAAACAGCGCGTTGATATAGGGGAATATACCGCCATCATTTTTACAAGCCGTAATTCGGTAGACCACTTTTTTCGTATCTGCGAAGAGCTGAAATTTAAAGTATCGCAGGATATGAAATATTACTGCATTACAGAAGCTGTGGCTTTGTATCTGCAAAAATTCATCCTTTACCGCAAACGTAAAGTTTTCTTTTCGGCCGATGGCAGTATAGATGGCTTGCTGGAGGTGATAGGCAAGCATAAGCACAATGAAAAATTTATACTGCCGATCTCTGATAATGCAAAAAATGAGATAGCACAATACCTCGTAAAGCATAGTATAACATTTGCTGAAGTAACCCTTTTCCGCACAGTATCAAACGATATTTCGCCGGTGATGAAGAGCGAATTTGATATGATCGTTTTCTTTAGCCCTTATAGTGTGCAGACACTATTTGATAATTATCCTGATTTTAAACAAAACGGCACGCTGATAGGCGCTTTTGGCCCCACCACCTCAAAAGCAATTGAAGATTCCGGTATGAGGCTGGATGTTAAGGCGCCGGCACCCAACGCACCTTCCATGGTTTCGGCGTTGGAAAGATATCTTGCCGAAATAAAAAAGCCGGTAAGTCTTTAATTTTTTAAGAGTTTCCAGTCTGTAATTTATTCGTCTTTTATTGAGGGGTCTTGATGCTTATCTTTACAGCATGTCAAACAGGCTCATCAAGGAACAAAGCCCATATTTATTGCAGCATGCCCATAACCCGGTGGATTGGTATCCCTGGGGCGAGGAGGCATTTGAACAAGCGAAACAGCGAGATAAACCTGTGCTGGTAAGCATAGGCTATGCTGCCTGTCACTGGTGCCATGTGATGGAGCGGGAAAGCTTCGAGAATGAGGAAGTAGCGGGCTATATGAATGCCCATTTTGTATGCATAAAGGTGGATAGGGAGGAGCATCCTGATGTGGACCATTTTTATATGGATGCCTTGCAGGCTATGAGCGGCAGTGGTGGCTGGCCTTTAAATGTGTTTGTAAATGATAAAAAAGAGCCTTTTTACGGGGGCACTTATTTTCCTCCAAAGCCTGCATACAGCAGGCCTTCATGGGTGCAGGTTTTGCAATGGATAGTACAGCTATGGACAGAACAAAATGATGAAGTAACAGCGCAGGCAAGACAAATGACCGCCCACTTGCGGCAAGCCTCCACAATGGGGCTTAAAGGTGCTGAAAAGGGCTGGGATATGGATACTTGCAGGGAGATGACCGAAAACCTTTTAAAACAGGCAGACACGGTATATGGAGGCTTTGGAAATGCACCGAAATTTCCCGGAAGCATGGCTATCAGTTTCCTGTTAGAGCATTATCATTTCACGGATTTTGAGCCTGCATTAAAGCAAGCTTTATTGAGTCTTGATGCTATGATAGAAGGTGGAATTTATGACCAATTGGGAGGAGGTTTTGCAAGATATTCTACGGACGCAAAATGGCTGGCTCCTCATTTTGAAAAGATGCTTTACGATAACGCACTTATCCTTTTTTCGCTGTGCGATGCGTACATGCTAACAAAAAATCAACGCTATAAAATTGTTATTGAAGATACGATCTCATTTACAGAGCGTGAGCTGAAATGCCCTACTGGCGGGTATTACAGTGCCATTGATGCAGACAGCGAAGGAGAAGAAGGGAAATTTTATACATGGACATGGAAGGAATGGTGTGACGTTTTGGGAGACAATGACGCAATGCTTGCTGATCATTTTGGTGTGCGTGAAAATGGAAATTGGGAGCATACCAACATACTGCATATTGAAGTAAATGCAAATGAACTTTCAGTTAAATATCATCTATCAGAAAAGCAGGTAAATGAGCGAATAAACGAGGTGAAAAAAAAGTTGTTTGGAGAGCGTAAAAAAAGAGAACGCCCAATTACCGATGATAAAAGTTTGCTTTCGTGGAATGCATTGATGAATACTGCATTGTCAAAAGCGGGGATAGCCCTCGAAAATGAGCAATATCTCCTAAGGGCTACCGAGCATATGCATTGGATGCTTGAAAATTTTGATAAGGATGGAGACCTTATGCATACCTGGAAGGAGGGACAGGCACGTATTTCAGCAAATCTGGATGATAAGGCTTACCTGGTACAGGCACTGTTGCAACTGGCCACGGCAACAGCAGACAATAGATGGGTATTACGAGCTTATAAAATAGCAGAGGAGATAAAGCAAAATTTCATGCATGAGGAGGGCGATTTTTTTTATTATACTTCTGTTCATCAAAAAGATATCCCGGTAAGAAAAGTGGATGTTTATGACGGGGCCACACCTTCGGCAAATGCTGTGATGGCAGGCAATTTGATGATATTAGGGCTGTGCATGGAACGAAGCGACCTGCACGAACAAGCTTTTTCGATGTTGCAGAAAACACAGGAAAAGGCTTTGCGATATACTTATTCTTTCGGGCACTGGGCTATGTTGTTACAACGCTATGCTGCAAATATGAAAACAATAGTTTGCTCGGGCCCCTGTTCTCTTGAAAAAACCAGGGAATTGCAGAAAAAGCTACTTCCCGAGTGTTATATTCTCACTTCAGAAAAAGAAATATTTGATTTGCCGGTATTGGAAAATAAGTTTTTAAGTGCCCAAACCAGTATATTTGTTTGTACTACAGAGGCATGTTTATCCCCTGAAAGTGATACAGAAAGGGTGTTACAGCTAATAAGTCAATAAAAAAAATAATATTTGAAAGCTTTATTTAGTTGCGGAATAGGTGGAATTATTAACATTTTTTTTTTCGAAACTTGCATTTTTGGAAAAAACTTTAAATATTGTGCAACGGTTTGAAGTATTTAAGACGTAAGAACCAGAATTTTTTACTTTATTTGCCTAATAGCAAAAAAAACATAACAACATTAGTATGAAAAGACTTTCCCTGAAGATCTCAGCTTTAGCCTTACTCGCACTAGCTGCAAGCTGCGGAAAATCGGGTTCTGGAGGCCAATTAGTGGGAGAACCAACCATTCTGAATTACAAGCCCCCTGTACCGCTTGGCATGGTATATGTTCCTTCTGGTGTTTTAAAAATGGGAGCAAGTGATGAAGATGTTCGTGGAAAGAATGACGCCTTGATAAAAACTGCTCAGATGACTGGATTTTACATGGATGCCATGGAAATATCAAACTCTGAGTATCGTCAGTTCACCAACTGGGTTCGCGATTCAATGGCTCATGTACAATTGGGGGATTTCAAAGATAACCCGGATGGCACTCAGCGCCTTGATATGAGCAAACGCATCAACTGGCGCGATCCGGATCTGCAGGATCAATTAGCGACTTTCTTTATTCCTGCCGAACAGTCTGGTTGGGGCAAAAAGGAATTCAATAATTCTATGCTTACGTATTCCTACGAGGTGTTCAATTATGAAGAATCAGCCAGAAACCCAACTCAACCCCGCACAAGTTTTATCAGCAAATATGCCGTGAAAGCTTATCCTGATACATCCGTTTGGGTTCGCCAATTTGCTTATTCATACAACGAGCCAATTGCTTTACAGTATAACTGGTTTCCTGCCTTCAATAAATATCCCGTTGTTGGTGTTAATTGGAATCAGTGTAATGCATTTTGCGACTGGCGCACACGTTTGTGGAGAAGCGAGCGCGAAAGAATGCACCAGTATTTCGAAAGCAAATTTCAACTTCCTAATGAAATGCAGTGGGAATGGGCTGCAAGAGGTGGACGCAATGAAGCACCTTATCCGTGGGGTGGTCCTTACTTAGTTAATAAGAAAGGCTGCTACCTTGCTAACTTCAAACCTCAGCGTGGTAATTATGCTGCTGATGGAGGTTTGTATACTGTTCCGGTTGACAGGTATTATCCGAACGATTACGGATTGTATAACATGGCCGGTAATGTATCTGAGTGGACAAGTTCTTCTTACTTTACTACTACCTACCAGACCGTTGCAGATATCAACCCTGAAATAGAATATAGAATGCGTGAAAATGATCCTCAATGGATGAAACGTAAAGTGGTACGCGGTGGAAGTTGGAGGGATGTAGCATTTTATCTACAGGTAAGCACAAGGGATTTTGAATATGCAGATACTTCAAAAGCATATATAGGCTTCCGTTGCATTTACCAGGAAATCGCCCCGGCTTTAACAAACAGGCGTGAATTACGTTAATAAATTACTCTTTAACTCTTTAAAAGCATAAAAAATAATATAGTATTATGAATATAGGAATTTTTGTTCATACGGAGAAAGGTAAATACATTAAAAATCTCTTAATTGGGGTTGGTGCTTCGGTTGTGTTGTTGGGGGCGTTATTTAAAATCCAGCACTGGAATGGAGCTGGTCCGATGCTTACCGCTGGTATGATGACGGAAGCAATCATATTTGCTATGCTAGGTCTTTTGCCTCCTCCTAAAGATTATTACTGGGAGCGTTATTATCCTAATCTTGATGAAGATCCGGTGGTTGAAGCTTACCGCAGGGGTGTTAAATATGAAGCAAAAGGTGCTAAGCCAAGTAAATCACTGGATCAGATGCTTGAGGAGGCTCATATTACTCCAGCCAATCTGAAACGTTTGAGTGAAAACTTCACCCGTTTTGGTAATACAGTTGACCAGATAAAAGATATCAGTGATGTAACTGCTGCTACCAATGTTTATTCATCAAGCGCGAGGGAAGCTGCAGAAGCTTTAGGCCAGATGAAAACTACCTTCCAGGGAGCTACACAGACGATGAATGTATTTAATTCAGCTGCCGACGATACTGCAAGGTTCCACGAACAAGTTGTTGTATTATCCAGGAACTTAGGTACGTTGAATGGTATATATGAAGTTGAGTTGCAGGATGCTAATAATCATCTGAAAGCGATGAATAAGTTTTACAGCAACCTGGTAAGTGCATCTGATGCTATGGCATCAAGTGCTACTGATGCAGTTGCAGCTAAAGAACAAATAGCGCTTTTGTCTAAGAACCTTACTGTTCTTAACCAGGTGTATGGCAATATGCTGTCTGCAATGCAGGGACGCTAATTGTCGATTTGAAAATGGAATACAGGATTGGTATTAAGTATTAATTTACTATTAAAATAAGAACATAAAGAATGTCCTTACCTAAAGAGACGCGGCAGCTGATGATCAACCTAATGTACTTAGTGTTGACTGCCTTGCTTGCCCTTAATGTGTCTAACGAAATTCTGCATGCTTTTAAAGTGATCAATAAAAGTATTGAGAAATCAAACGCATCTATTGAAACAAAAAATAAGGAATTATACAGTAGTTTTGTAGATAATGAAAACCAACCTGGTCAGGCTGAAAGAGTTCGTCCTTACAGGTTAAAGGCGGATGAGGTAAAGAAGGAATCGGATGAAATGTTCAATTATCTTGATGAGTGGAAAAAGAGAATCATTACTGAATCGGGTGGTCAATCTCCAGGCGAACCCGGTGATGAGGATAGTGTACGCATCAATAGAGAAGATAACATTGACGCGACTACCCATATGCTGGTGGAAAAAGGTGGCGGAGATACACTTAAACAGCGTTTGGTTGATTTCAGGAAAAATTTGTTGGCTCAGCTATCCGCGGATGATCAAAAGTTACTAACAGACCAGCTTCCACTCAGAATAGAACAACCTCATAGAAGTGAAAATAACCCACAGGCAGATTGGAAAGTAAGTTATTTCCATAACATGCCCACCATGGCTGCGATAACTTTGATCGCAAAATTCCAGAATGATGTTCGTAATAGTGAGTCGCAAATTATAAACCAGCTCTTTAAAGAGGCTCACCAAACTGAAATCAAATTTGATGAGATCAAAGCGATAGCTGTTCCTAAAAACAGTTATGTACTTGCAGGACAGAAAGTTGAGGCAGAAATATTATTGGCGGCTTATAACAAGACAGTGCAACCTAATGTACACCCGAATAACGGACGTATCGTTAAGACCACAGAAGGTGTGGCTGATTGGGAGGGCACAGCATCAGGGGTTGGTCTTCAGACCGTAAAGGGCAGTGTGAATATGAATGCAAATGGTCGTGATATAACGAGGGATTTTACGTTTCAATATATGGTGGGATCTACTGGTGCCTCTATGCAATTGGATAAGATGAACGTGTTTTATATAGGTGTTCCTAATCCGATTACAGTAAGTGCTGCTGGATATTCATTGGAAGATGTATCAGTAAGTATTCCGGGTGCTACAGTAACGCCTGGTACAGAGAAAGGCAAATTTAGTGTTATGGTTACCACGCAAGGTGAGGTAAATGCTGCCATCATGGCGAAGACAGCAACAGGTCCTAAACAAGTGGGTGTTCAAAAAGTGCGTGTGAAAATGATCCCTGATCCGATTGCTGCTGTTGGTGGTAAGTCTTATGGGGTTATGCAGGCTTCTATTTTCAGAGCGCAGATAGGTATTATAGCAGAGTTGAAAGGATTTGATTTTGACGCTAAATTTTCGGTTATAAGCTTTGAATTCAGTATCGTGCCTAAGAGAGGTGAGTATATCGGACCTTATACGGCAAACTCAGCCAGGTTTGATGCCAGCAATGATGTTGAGAAAGCCAGGCAAAGGGTTAGGCCGGGTGATCGTGTTTATATGGATAATATTAAAGCAAGAGGACCTGACGGCAGGGTACGTAGTTTAGCGCCTATTGTACTTTTATTAAATTAATAATTAACTTTGCACAAAATCAAACAAGGATCATGAATATCCTAAAATTATACAGACTTACCGCATCATCTGCATTTATTTTAATGAGCAGTGCGGCAATTGCGCAGCCTTCGATGAGTGATCAGACGTTGCAAAACAATGCTTCAGGAGCTGTAAATACAACATGGCAGCCTTCCTTGGTGAAAGATGGCGTGTATGATCGCACACCCCATGTTAGTGTTGCTTTAGCATGGCAGCCAGAAAGGGAAGTCGACATTATGTGGAAAAAGCGGGTTTGGAGGGAGATAGATACACGCGAAAAACAAAACGTTGCCTTCCGTTATGCCGGCGATGAAAACAGTGGTGGTGGGTACTTTATTGAAATAATAATTGACGCGATCAAAAAAGGTAAAATAAAGGCGTATTCTAATTTTGATGACCGCTTTACCACTGCTTTGACGAAAGATCAAGTATTGGAACTTGTTTCTGGTAAAATGGATACCACTTACGTTGAGGATCCTGCAACAGGCAACAAGATAATGAAAGTAACAAAAAGGGATTTTAACCCTGATGAATATACTAAGTACAGAATCAAAGAAGATGTTGTATTTGACCGTAATTTAGGTCGTCAGGTTACCAGGATCATTGGTATAGCGCCTTATAAGGACATTATGAATGACGATGGAACTTATCGTGCATCACAAGCTCTTTTCTGGGTTTATTATCCTGAAGCACGTAATGTGTTGGCACAATATGAGGTGTTCAACCCGGATAACGATGTGGCACGTATGACATGGGATGACTTTTTTGAAAACCGCTTTTTTGCTAGCCGAATTATCAAAGTCAGCAATCCATTTAACACTAGCTTTAAAGAGGGTGGTGCAACCAGTATGGAGGCCTTATATGACAGCCAGCACACAGCGGAAATGTTGTTTAACAAAGAGCATGATATGTGGGTATATTAGTACCTGATAATATTAAACATTAAAATGCCTCTATTTTTAGAGGCGTTTTTGTTTATAGTGCTATGTAAAACTTTGCATTTTCGGTGCTATCTTGCAGCGCATAATTTTATTTCATGATTAAGCCTCGGCTTGAAGTTTGCTTGTCTCCTGCGCTGTTATATTTATACGATACTAAGGATGCTGTTGTTGTAATAATTGATATTTTCAGGGCTAGTTCTACCATTACAGCGGCCCTGGACAATGGCGCCGAATGTGTAATACCTGTTGCCAGTGTGGGAGAGTGCATTGAACTTGGAAAAAGTATAAAAAACAGTATCACAGCGGGAGAAAGAGACGGCAAAGTGGCTGAGGGTTTGCAACACGGAAACTCACCTCTTGAATATCCCAAAAGCTTTATAGAAGGGAAAACACTGATCTTAACAACGACCAACGGAACCAGGCTTCTCTATATGGTAAAAGATGCAGCTGAAATAATTATAGGGTCGTTTTTAAATCTTGATGTGGCTTGCGAATACCTTGCAAAATGCGGGCATAATGTATTGCTCGCTTGTGCATCATGGAAAGATAGGTTTAACCTGGAGGATACTTTATTTGCAGGGGCTGTAGTGCATAAACTAGAAGGGAAATTCGACATAAATTGTGACAGTGCCCGTGCCGCAAAGCATTTATTTATGGCCACAGCAGGAAAAGGGCATCTAATTGAATTTTTAAAAGATAGTTCTCATTACAAACGTTTAGCTAAGTTTGGCCTGGAACATGATATGGAGTATTGTGTAACGCCCAACCTGCACCCCGTAGTCCCGGTTTTGAAGGATAAAAAATTGGTTAAAGACGGACTGTCTGATCAAAAGGCCTGATCAATGCAATTTTTGCAGGGCGGTTTCCAACTTGTCTAACATTACATTTATGTCTTCCTTTTTGCATGTACCAATACTAAGCCTATACCAAGGTGATTGTGCATCTGCACCGAATGCATAAAAGGGTACAACAGCTAATTTGGCCTGGCTTAATATGTAATCTGTTACATCAGCCTGGGAACTTAGCATACGCTCTCCATCCGTCTTGCCGCTAAGATCTAATTTAATAGTCAGGTAGATAGCAGCCTGCGGTGTTACTGCATCAACATTGTAACCTTTTTCCTGCAAACTCATTAAACCATTATATATCAGCCAAAGTCTTTCTTCCAGGCCTGCCTTGAAGTGCACAAGGTATTTGCTGATGACATCTTTTTGTACAAGAAATTCTGCTGCTGCTTTTTGCTCTGCCATAGGCGCCCATGCACCGACATGGCTTAAGAGTGCTTTCATCTTGGCGATGACATTTGCAGGGCCTAAAGCCCAGCCAACACGCACGCCGGTAGCAGCAAATGCTTTAGAGAGGCCATCAATAAAAACAGTGTATTGTTTCATTTCCGGCCTGAGGGAAACCGGATTATAATGTTCGGTATCGCCATAAGTTAATGCGCCATACATCTGGTCAAACATGAGGTACAGTTTTTTTTCGCCAGGCTCACGTTGCATATTTTCATCCAGGATCAGATCGCAGATGTTCTCCATTTCAACCCTGTCCAATGTAGTGCCGGTAGGGTTCTGAGGAGTGCAAAGGCATATTAAGGATGCACCCTGTATGTGGGGCGCAATATCGGCGGCAGTAGGCATAAAATTCTGAGCCGGGTGCACGTCAATAACACAATGTGCGCCACCGTTCATGTGCACATAGTGGTTATTATTCCAAGAGGGTACTGCGTATATAACCTTATCACCTTTGTTAACAATGGTACGGAACAGGCCATAAATTAGGGGCCGGCCACCACTTGCAATCAATATTTCATTATTGGCATAATCGAGCCCTTGGGTATCTTTTATAAACCCTGCTACCGCGGTCCTTAATTCTGCAAGTCCCTCGGCTGGTGGGTAATTTGTATAGCGGTTTTGGTAGGCTTTAACAATGAGGTCTTCAAGTTCTTTAGGAATAGGGAAAATCTCCGGGTCAAAATCGCCGATGGTATAATTGTATATTTTTTCTCCCTTGCGGATGCGCGCATTTATTTCATTGCCTAGACGTACGATCTCAGACCCTATAAGTGTTTCTGCTAAATGGCTTAATTGACTCATTGCGCTGGTTTGTATAACAAGTTATGTATTTATTATTGCATTGTAAAGAAATCTGCCGTCGAAATTTTACTTTGTCAGACTCCAAACGCTTGATTCAAAAATCATACCTACTTAAAAAGTTCTTCCCTGCTTTTGGGCCTGTCGGCTTCCAACCAATGGAATCGGCTTAACCTCATTTCCCCGAAATTAGCTTTTTCCATGGGGGTTACTGTTTGGTGTACATCATGGGTAAAAATAATCTTGTCAATTTTCTGATCATTGAACAAAATATGTAAGGTATCAGAACTGCCCTGGTTCACGCCCAAATAAGCCCCTTTTTCGTCTTTTGAATAGTAAATGCATTCTGCCTCAGGAAATACCAGCATGTCGGTAATAGCATTGTTTGTAAAATTTCCTATCAATCTTTTTCCTTGCACCTGGTCGTATAGTTGTGCCTTGGCCGGACCCGATTGAGATACCATAAAAGCATTGTTGGGAACATACATTCTTTTCAGTTTTCCACTATCCATTTTCAGTAAAATAGTATCCCCTGTTATCTGGCTCTTATGCGACCATGCTACAGGTTTATAGATCATCCTGAGCAGCGAGTCTGACTGCGTATAAGTTATACTATCGCAGCGCCCCTGTAAAGAATCTGAAAATATGAGTATATGATGGTAGCCGATGTAGAAGCGGGGAGCTGTGGAATCGGCATTGCTTGATGTATCTGTTTCTTCAACTTTTTCGCTGGTAATAACTGTTTTGGCAAATTTTTCAACAATTACTTTTTTCTTTTTTGCATGGCTATGTTCAACAGAATCTTTTTTTACAATTCGTGGCTTCTTAACACTATCTATTCTCTTGGATATCGGGGCAGAATAAAACGTATCTGCACGTATAAAAAGGCTGTCTTTATTGCTTATTTGTTTCAATACAGGTTTTATAGTAGCCCATAGCTGGCGGCTTCTGCGTTTATAATCTGCGTGGCCGCAATATAAGGTTGCATGTTGCGTGGTATCAATAGATATAACATGGCCATCTGCTGTGCCTGCTCCTTTTAACTTACTATAATAAATAGTGTCACCCTCTAGGTACTGGTCTTCGTTCATTACCGATGAGCGGCACGGAAAATGGGCTATCTCATCCTTACTGTCATAAGTGCCGCAAGTGGTGTGTAATACAGATTTGTCGCTGGTTACAACGGATGGGGAGAAAAACTCAATGATCTTTGTTTCTGTATTATAAGTGAGGTCTTCGGATGTGATATGATATTGCGGGTCGGTAATAACAACATTGCCCGCAAACCGGCTGTCTTTGGTATTTGAATTGTAAGTGCCGGTTTTGCTTTTTACATTCGTGGAATCGTTTTGTAAATTACCCCCCTGAGTATAAACACCTGTCTTAGTACCTGTATTATAAGTCAGTTCATCGCATTTTAAAGTACCTCTTGTATCTACTAATACTACATTTCCACGCAAAAAGGCCTCCTTTGTGCCGCTTGTATAACGTATATAATCACTTGTAGCCTGGGTGCCTCCAGGTTGTACTATTTTTACATTGCCAAATCCTTCCAAATTTTGGGTTTTCTGGTTCTGGTAAGCGCTGTCACAATACATGATGCTTCCCTCTTGTTCAAATTGTACATTCCCGATAAACTTATTAAAATCGCCCGAGTCAGTTTGCAATGACTCGAAACTTTTGCTTTTTATATTAATAGGAACGTTCTTAGATGTATCTGTCTTTTGCCCTAAGACAGGAAGAGCAGGAAAATAGAAAAGGACGAACAGTAATACTATAGGTAAAAACCTGATATAAAAAGATGAAAACAAAGACAAAATGCTTATTTTATAAGAACGTAAAGATAATCACATACTTAGACGATTGGCAATAAATCGAACATTAAAAATCGGTTCCTAAGGAAAAATACCACATAGGAGTTGGGGTGCCCTCAATATGCCAGGCAGCATCCACACGAATAAAATAACCTAATATTGTTGTGCGCAGCCCGCAACCATAGCCCAAAGCAAGCCCTAAACTGTTTGGGACATTTATTTGAAGCACAACGGGATTGACCTGGCTAGGGGGTGTGGTATTATAGTAATAATGCTGCATTGTGTTCTGGGCATCCGGCAGGAAACCTGCCCATGCAGAACCAGCATCCACAAAACCTACCACCTGTAAATTTCTTAGGAACGAGGATTGCACCGGCCTTTTCAGGAGGGTAGTTAATACCGGCAAACGAAGTTCTGAATTATACACGGCGTAATTATTACCTGCGCGTGCATTTTGTTCGTAACCGCGCAAACCTGTGGCTAATGCCTCGAATGCATAGGGGCCGCCGGCTGGTTGCAAAGAAGTATTGGTGGTAGGGCTGATCCAATTATCCACACCGCCTAATGAATACATTACTTCGGCTGTGCCGTCAGAATGCGCATAGGATATCCTCTGTGCCCAAATAAAATTTTTGTATATCTTTTTATAATAGCGGAAATCTGTACCGAAATTATAGCAGTTCAAATTGCCATTATTGAGGCCATACATATATTCAACATAAAACTTGTAGCGGAAACCATTCCATATGTTCATAAAAGGATTGATCGTATTATCAAATACATACTCCAACCTGCTCAAAGACCAGTATTGACTTTTCGAGTCACTTGGCAGCGGGTAAGCAAGCGTAATGGAATCTACAGGGGCCAGGTGCAGTTCATCATACCTGAGCGCTGTATGAAAACGTATGCTTCGTACACGGTCGAGGGGGTACGAAAAATTAGACTGTAACAAGTTTGTAACTGCTTTGCCTGGTTGCTGCTCCTGCACAACAATGTTATTCGTATTGTCGGTATAGTTAACCGTATAATTATAGTCGTTCGATGTGCGTAGGTATACAAGACCCCAGTCTAACCTGTGTTTGAAGTTATCGTACTGCAAAAAGTAGGCAGAACCTGAAAGGTCGATAGGTAGCTGGAAGCCTCCGGTGATACGGTAATCTTCCAAAACATCGTTGAGGCTTAAGGTTATTAATCCGCTCAGAGAAGGATTGGTGTATGAGCCACCATTGCTTTGTATGGACTGGTATTGATTGAACAGAATACTGTTGTCCAGCTTTAATGTAAAGAAGTCGGGTTTGAAACTCACCCTATAACGTGCAGGTTTCATTTTTAGATAGGCGCTGTCATTTATTACTTTCAGGTAAGAGCTGTCGGCTTCTTCCTCTCTTTCTTTTTCTTCTTGTCTGGTATTATTCTTCGAAATGCCGGAAGGTTTCAGGCGCGTATTTGATATAAGGGGCGCGTCGGACTGATCTGAAAATTCGCTTTGAAAGGCATTCCCGCTTTTTATGACAGGCTGCTGATCGGAATCATTGTTATTGTTATTATCCCTTTTCTTCCTGTTTCTAACCGGCCGTCCTGATTCCACTTTTACTGTCGTGTCTTCATCCGGGTTATTTCGGGAAAGCGTAGTGGGCTCTAATTTTTTTACCTGCACATTATACCCCGGTATCTGCAAGCCATGAAAATATATTTTGTATTCGTCTCCTTGCTGTATAATATCTGCCACATTATTACTGGCGGGGTTATACTGGTGGCTCACTATATTTTCAGAATAATTGGTAATTGGCACAGCATATGCCGAGTCCCTGTTTTTTGTATCGCGGCCAAACATCACCACGTATTTGTTCTGCACGCCGTTACTGTCATACAGGAAAGCAAAGTTTTCACTTCCATACTGAATAGGCTGTGTAATATTGCCCGACGTGACATGGGAACATTGCAATAATTCAGAACGTTGTGTCTTGGTGTCGTAAAAGAACACATTCATCGGTCCCGTAGGTAACTGGTTCACTTCCAGGGGCACATTCAGGTTGGGCTTGGGCCTGTTTGATAAAAATAAAATACCGCGTTTCGAGCCACCACTTACAAACCAGGGTTGGGTATCATCCCATGCATCATTGGTAATATTTTTTATAACAGAGCGCCTTATTGTATATTCGTAAAGATCTGTCTGGCTTTTTCTTATGGCAGAGAATACCATCTGGTTATCATCTTCCAGGAAACTCATGCCCAGTACACGGTCAAAACGGTTTTTAGGGATGACAGAATTCTCGATCTTAGCCTTTAACGAATTGTAGATCTTCAACATCAGCCTGCCATCTTTTTGGTAGAGTATTGCTAATTTTAGTCCGTTGTTAGACCATGCAATGAGTGGGTAATCGGGATCTGTTTTCTGTGTATAATCTTTTCGTCCTCCTTGCATGGTTTTCTATAAAAAGGCTTACGCCGAAGATGCTGTGACACGCGAACAACCGGAC
>Ga0206829_10163_pt3 | contig 23291 bp, 19 predicted proteins | sample Alteio_BWOrgCont_75_FD_152862 | JGI IMG/M metagenome (GOLD analysis project Ga0206829, IMG submission 152862) | Enriched cells from forest soil in Barre Woods Harvard Forest LTER site, Petersham, Massachusetts, United States -... | ecosystem: Environmental > Terrestrial > Soil > Temperate forest >... | reverse complement strand
TGAAGTGTCCAGTCTCCCTTATGCAGGCTTTGTGGGCAAGAACAAGGACATAGCCTATGTAAAGCTTACACAGTTTACACCCGGTTGCAGCCGTCTGTTAAGAAACGCCCTGGACAGCCTTATAAAGGTGAAACCCGATCTGAAAGGTGTAGCGCTCGACCTTCGTAATAATCCCGGTGGGTTACTAGACGAAGCTGTTGCCATCTGCAATCTTTTTGTTGACAGGGGACAACTGGTGGTAAGCACAAAAGGCAAACTGCAGGACATGGATAAAGATTATAAAACACAGGGCCCTGTCTGGAATAAAGATGTGCCGCTTGCCGTGTTGGTAAACCATTCGTCTGCATCTGCATCAGAAATTGTTGCGGGCACCATGCAGGACCTTGACCGTGGCGTGATAATAGGCCAGCGTTCGTACGGTAAAGGGCTGGTGCAAAATGTGCATCCCCTGGGCTATAATGCAAGGCTCAAAGTTACGATAGCAAAATACTATACCCCAAGCGGGCGTTGCATACAAGCGCTTGATTATGCCCACAGAAGCAAAGAAGGTATTGTGCCCCATTTTGCAGACTCTATGAAAAAATCGTTTAAGACTGCCGATGGCCGCACTGTATGGAGCGGTGGTGGTATAGAACCCGATGTAAAACTGCCCGATGAACCTATAAGTTTATTGGCCATAACCATATATACCAAGAACTACTTTTTCGATTATGCTACCGATTATGTGCATACCCATGCTACCATAGCCAAGCCTGCAGATTTTGCTTTAACAGATGCCGAGTTCAACGACTTTGTGAAATGGCTGGGCCCTAAAGACTGCGCTTATAAAACAGAAACAGAAAACGATTTCGACTCTTTGAAAGAGGAGGCTGTAAAAGAGAATTATTACGATGGCGCAAAGGCCGAATTTGATGCATTGCAGGCTAAGATAGCCCACGATAAAAAGCAGGACATCATGAAGCACAAAGAAGAGCTGACGCATTTGCTGGAGAATGAAATTGTTACACGCTATTATTTTACCCGCGGGCGTATTGAGCAGAGTTTAAGAAGCGATGATGAACTGGCCAAAGCCATCAATACAATAGAAGACAAGGGCCAATACCAGGCATTATTACTGCCCGGAAAGTGATAGCCCGTTTAGCTGATTTTCTAAACTGTCTTATGCTCACTAAGCAATACTTCAATTACCACGAGGTCACAAACATTTTGCGCATGCATGCTCAATTCTGAATCGCGCCCTATCCAGAGCAGATCGCCGCCAATTGCCATATTCCCATTACTCAAGGTCGCTGTTCCAGAAGCCAGGTAAAGGAAGTAGTGGTCAGTTGTTGCGATAAATGACGCATCGCTGCCTGTTTCTATGTGGTGGTGTGTTAAAGAACCTGTTGCACCAGCTTTCAGCATCAAATTAAAATCAGTCACTTTTCCTTTACTGAATGTGTTCCATTCACCCGAAAAAACGTCCTGCTCGTATGGCCCGAGTTGTTTTGTGTAACGTCCTTTATGTATCAGCTCCAAATTTCCCTTCAGGACCATCAGGTGCCGTGTAATTCCTTTGAAGAAGGTAAAAGTTGATTCCTCCGCCGCTACCGTTGCAGTGCTGATTCGGAACAGAAAATTGCGTTCTGCAAAACTGCCATTAGGTGGATGAATAAATATCTCTGTACTGGTCCCACTGGCCCAGTTAATAGTGGTCCGGCCATCGGCTGTAAATTGGTGTATGCTCATGCCTGGTTATTCAGAGCGCTAAGATAGCATTGAAACCACTCACAAAAACCCGCCTTGAGACGGATTTACCAAATTACGGTAAACACATGAAATTTCTCTTTATAATCATAATTAATCTTTATGCCTGATATTTCACAAATCTGGTAACTAATAAATAATCCCAGTCCCAGTCCTATTCCCTGGCCTTGCTGTGATTCTTTATAAAAACGACTAAACAAGCGGTCACGGTTCAAGGGTATTGGTTGGCCCGTATTACTAATAATCAGCTGGTTTTTCTCTAGTTCAATTTTAATTGTTCCGCCTTGTAAATTATATTTAATAGCATTACTCAACAGATTGTTTATTAAAATGTCCGCTAACTCAGAATTCATATTAACTACAGCATTATTATTTAGAGTTGTTGTTACAACAAAATCATTGCCTTTCCATAATTCGTGAAACTGTTCCAGCTTTTCTTCGATTATCACTATTAAGTTGATGTTTTCTGTTTCTCTGAACTGTTGGTTTTCAATTTTAGCAAGCAATAGGAGTGACTGGTTGAGTTTAGATAATTTTTTCAGCGCCATGTAAGCCGATTTTATTATCACACTTTGCTTTTCGCTTAAATCCACATCCTGTATCAATAAATCAAGTTTAGAACGAATAATTGCAAGTGGCGTTTGCAATTCGTGCGATGCGTTTTCTGTAAATTGTTTCAGTACATAGTACTCTTCTTTTGCTTTTTGGGTGCTGGATTCCAGATTTTCAATCATAAATGCAAATTCATCAATGTTTGTTTTAGGAAATTCCAAAGTTTGTACGCTTCCTAATTTGAAATTTTTCATAGTGGATAAGGCATCATAAAAAGGTTGCCATAATTTGCGCAATACTATCCGGTTAATAATTAATGACGCCGTTATGATAATCAGGATACTCAAAACTGTAATAACCGCAATTAATCTGGACACATGGTTTATCCTTTGCAGATCGATAGAAAGCCTGACCTTATAAGTGTTTTCACCCACCTGTAGGAAATACACAAGTTTCCTGAAGTTATGCACCCGTTTTTCTTTGGGGTCATATTCCTCGACTAATTGGAAAGCTGTTGGCGTGATCTGCTGTTTTGTTAGTTCGTAAGTGATTTGCACATCATTAAGTTGCCTGTCTTTATATAAGCTGTGATTCTGGTCAGTGTAGGTTTGTAACTTGCTTTTTACAACTATCAACTCTTTGTCCACTTCCCTTACTAATACAAAATTCAGAACAAAAAAGAACGAACAACTAAATAAGAGGAATACAATTCCCATTACTAAAATATTCATCCGGTTATACCTGGCAAAGAGTTGCATAATTTTCTATTCTGCAATTGTAAAATTATATCCCATACCATAAACTACTTTTATATAATCAGGGCAACCGGATTGCATTAATTTTTTGCGGAGGTTTTTGATATGCGTATAAACAAAATCATAACTATTTGCCATTTCAATTTCATCTCCCCACAAATGTTCTACAATGGCTTCCTTTGTAACTACTCTGTTTTTATTACTTATAAAATAAAGCAATAAGGCATATTCTTTCTTCGTAAGGTCAATGGATCCGTCCGGGCCTCTTAATTTTTTTTCCTCCAGATCCAGTATGAGTTGGTCAAAAGTAATTTGATTTTTACCGCCGAATGAAATACGCCGGATAATAGCGGCCACTCTTGCACCCAACTCAGGTAAATGAAATGGCTTGGTGAGGTAATCATCTGCTCCTGTCTTTAGTCCTGCAAGCTTGTCTTCAAGCGAGTTTTTCGCGCTTATTATGATAACACCTTCTGTTTTATCATTTGTTTTTATTTCTTTTAAGATATCCAGGCCACTGCCATGTGGAAGTGTAATATCTAAGATGACGGCAACGTAGTCGTAAAGATTTATTTTCTCAATTGCAGAACGAAAATCATAAGCAGTTTCGCAAGTAAATTTTTCATTGCTGAAATAAGAACAAATACTGTCTGACAGTTCCTTTTCGTCTTCTATGATTAACAATTTCATATACTAAACACAAAGTAATTAGTAAAACTGAGTTTTTTCTAAAGTTGTTTTCAAAAAAAATCCCTCCAATATTTTTTTCAAAAAGAACTTTAATCGAGCAGAAACCAAGGATAAGCTACAAAAAAAACTCAAAATCAGAATTTAGTTTTGTTTATGATACAACGCTGAACAAAAATTAAAACTTGAAAAAATGAGAAACATAATCTTCAAAATGCTTAAGTCAATTTTAATTGTTTTTTCAATCATTTCCATTGATGTAACATGCAAGGCCGATTCCCATGTCAATAAGCAGGAAATACCTGATAACGTGACTAAATCATTTTCGGAACAATACCCGCAAATACACGTTAAAAAGTGGAAAATTAAGAGCGATACAAATGTAGCTGAGTTCAGAATGTCGAAAATGCGCCGCAATGCATTTTACTTGTCCAACGGGACATGGATAAAAACAGAAACTATTTTTTCGGATTTAGATGATTTGCCGATAGCTGTAATAAATAGTTGGCATCAGTGTGCATTTCAAACCTGGTATATTCAGGCAATGAAAGAAATAGAGTTCCCCAACCAAAATCTATATGTCATTAAGGTTACTCGCGTATATAGCCCCCAAAGCGATTTTTCAGAATTTTCATATGCTGCCTCTGATAGATACTCCGAAATATATGAGCTATATTTTAATAAAGAAGGCTCCTTGTTAAAGAAAGTGCAATTGAATTAATATTTAAAAGGTTAAAAAGGTGAACAAATATTTTAATAACAATTTAAAACTTCAGAAAAATGAAAAAGATAATGTTAGGGGTCGTACTAATGCTGAGCATTGTTAAATATGACCCCGTTGACGGGCAAGTTTCGGATAATGTACTAAAATCATTTTCACAACAATATCCACAAGGATCTATTAGAAAGTGGGTAGTTAAAAATGATACTTGCGTTGCAGAGTTCACAATGTCTAGAAGCAAGAACATGGCTTATTATTTAGCTGATGGCAATTGGATAAAAACAGAAACTAAAATTCCATGGACAAAAGACCTGCCAAAGGCCGTAAACCTGAGTTGGAAATACTCTGATTTTGCCAGTTGGTATGTTGCAGGAATTAAGGAAGTAAAGTATCCTGATAAAGACTTGTATGTTTTGAAAGTGCAACACGATTGCGGCCCGGAAGGCTCTATTCCCGGGGACTGTTTGAATATTTATAAGTTGTATTTTGATCCCGATGGGTCGCTTATAAAGAAAGTGCATATGGGCGATAATTTAAAAGGTTCTTATACCAATGGTTTCTTCAAAAAGTGCTGTCCCTAAAACAGCACTTTTTACATTCCGGCCAGCAATTGGTAAGGGATAACATTCACCAATAAGACAAAAGGCATTATTACTGCGCACACAAGTTAGACACTGGTTTCTAGTTTCTTATCTAATGGCAATTGGTATTATGTTTAATATTCTCCTGTAAAACGCGAGTTCTCACCAGCAGGAATCTACGTTTAGCAAACTCGTGCATATATAATCCCGCCAGTTTGCCTGCCCCTTCGGCGTAACTGGAATTCAATGCTAAAAACTCCAATGTTCCGATATAAATATTCAGCCCGTTATAGGGCATGTGTGGAGGTGGGACTTATGTTTTCTACAGACAGACAGCCCGGCTGGGGCACTAACAAAAAATAGGTAGGGCACCAACAATCCCAACCCGCAAACAAATCCCAACTTTGCTTAGGGAACTAACCCCCCCAAATTTAAACCGTGATCACCAGTAATTTTCTACTTTCTGCCTTCGACTATACCACCCATTCCTTCAACCCATCAGCAATTTTGCGGTCGTTGCTCAGGCGGGGCACTTTGTTTTGTCCGCCCAGGCGGCCTATGGAGCGCATGTATTGTATAAAGGCTTGTGGCTGCATGGCATTAATCTTTAGGGGCTGCAGGATGTGGCCTGTGATGAGATCGTTGTAGTAGATATTTTTTTCGCGCAGGTGGTTGTCTATGCTGTGTGCAAAGGCATCCATGTTTTCGGGAGCCTGTGCAAACTCTACAAACCACTCATGATAAGGCAGTCCATGATCGGTATGTATGCAGGGGGCCACGGTGAATTCTATGATATGCACATTGTGCTCAGCGGCGGCGAGCATCATGGCCTGCTCCACCTCTTCGCCTATCACATGCTCGCCAAAGGCGGATATAAAATGTTTGGTGCGCCCGCTTACCACAATGCGGTAAGGCTCGGTGCTTACAAAGCGAATGGTATCGCCAATATTATAGCCCCATAAGCCAGCATTGCTGTTGATGATGAGGGCGTAGTTTTCGCCTACTTTCACATCGGCAAGGGAGAGGCGGGTAGGGTTGTCGTTAAATATTTCGCCTGCGGGTATGAACTCGAAGAAGATGCCTGAATTGGTATTCAGTAAAAGTCCGGGTTCTGTGAGCGTATCCTGGAAAGCAAAAAAGCCCTCGGATGCGGGGAAGGTTTCCAGTATATCTACTTTACCGCCCAGGCTGTCCAGCATTTTGGCTTTATAGGGCTCGAAGTTCACGCCGCCCTGCACTATTACCTGTAGGTTGGGGAAGAGGTCTTTTATCTTTTTGCCATCGCTGCGCTGGCCCAGCCAGTCGAAATACATCTGCACCCAGGGGGGTATGCCACTAATAAGGGTCATATCTTCTTTAGCAGTTTCTTCCACTATCTTGTCCAGTTTTGCTTCCCAGTCTTCTATGCAATTGGTTTCGTAGGAAGGTAACTGGTTGCTGCGCAGGTAGCGGGGCACAAAATGGTTTACGATGCCACTTAGCCTGCCGGTGGGTATGCCGCCCATGCGCTCCAATTCGGGAGTGCCGGAAAGGAAGATCATCTTGCCATCGGCAAAAGCGGTATTGCCACTTTCGGCCATATAGCAGAGGAGGGCATCGCGGGCGGTGCCGATATGGTTGGGGATGGAATCTTTTGTGATGGGAATATATTTTACGCCGCTGGTGGTGCCGGAGGTTTTGGCGAAATACATGGGCCTGCCGTGCCAGAGCACATTCTGCTGCCCTTCTTTAATGCGGTCTATGTATGGTATAAATGCTTCGTAGTCGCGTATTGGGATGGCCTGTTTGAATTCGTCATAGGTCTTTACCTGGTCCAGCTTGTGCTCTTTGCCAAAAATGGTGCGGCCACCATATTTAATAAGTTGCTGCAAAATAGCCTGTTGGTCTGCAACCGCTGTGAGCATGCCTTTACGTATGCGGCTATGCACTATAGAGGCATAAGGCTTAGCCAGGAAAGATTTTATCTTCATCTGCGGTTTTGGAATTCCCAGCTCAAAGATAAAAATTATTGCAGGGTATGGTAATATCTAATGTTAATCTTTGAGCAGAATTCGCAGGATTTTGGGACTGGCAGAATGTGAGGTCTTATTGCAAAAAAACATAGTGAATGGGGAATGAAAGACCATAAAATGGCGCATTATTAGCTTATTTTTAATATCACCCTATTATTTTACTGTCAGCTACTATAAAATCCCGTTTTAATTTATAATTTTAAAACTCCGAATTGGGTTTGGGCTTAAAAGCCTTGTAACCTTTTGTGCCAGCATGATGTTGAGGGACAATATTTGTCTAAGAAAAGGGTGTTTGTGAGGGTCTTGTATGCACAGGGAGCTAACTGAAAATTATGAAGAGATTCAGACTTGTAATTGTACTTATTGTTTTAGTAAATTTCTCAGCATATGGGCAGCGTTATTTTGGCATTGCCACCAGTAACTGGAGCGGCCTTAATGCCATGTACCTGAACCCTGCCAATATTGCTGATGACAGAGATAGATTCAGCATCAGCCTGATTTCTTTTAATATTGGGGTAGATAATAACCTGGGCACCATAAACACAGGAAATGTGCTGAAGCAGTTTGTAAAAGGAGATAGTATAGGGCTGAACAAAGTAATAAATATTAAGAATACCGGGCAGTTCAATATGATGGCGCCGAGTGCAGAGGTGCGCGGGCCGGGATTCATGATCAGCATTGACCACAAAAGCAGTATCGCTATTACCACGAGCGTGCGGGCGATGAACCAGTTCGAGAATTTTGACCAAACTCTTTTCCGTGTTTTGAGTGGTGCTAACTCCATCAACCTGGGGGCAAATAGTACTTTGTTAAACCTGCAGAATTTCAGGTGGATGTTGAATGCTTGGAGCCAGGTAGGGGCCACTTATAGCAGGGTATTGCTGGAGAAAAAGAAGCACCAGTTAAAGGCAGGGCTTACGCTTAATTATTTAGGTGGTATAGCTTATGCAGGTTTTAAAGGGAACCAACTGAACGCAAGTTATACTGTTGCGAAAGACCCGAAAACCGGGCTTGCTGATTCCACCACATTGAACGTAACAAGTTCGAACGTCGATTATGCCAGTAATGTATTGACTAGTTTATCTGCGCTTCAAAACGGAATATCGAGCGTGGACGTTGTTAATTATTTATTTGGCAAAAAGGCCGGTTCGGGTGTTGGCGCCGATGTAGGACTTGTATATGAATTCCGTCCGGGCTATCCTGATCGTTATGAATATGAGATGGATGGTACGAACCATTTTGATTATACACAGAACATGTATAAAGTACGTGTTTCAGTTTCTGTAACAGATATTGGCTCTATTAATTATAATCAAAATAACGTTACTGCAAATATCAACGGATCGGGTTATATAAGCAGTAACCAAGGCAGCACTAATTTTAATAATTTCAATGACGTAAGGAATTTTGCCCTGAGCCATGGTTTTGGCGTATTCGATACCAGTGCAGCCAAGTCAACAAGGGTTTATTTGCCAACTGCTATGCTGGCGGGCATAGACTACCATATTGTGGGTACACTCTATGCCAATGCTACCTATCTGGCCGACCTGACCAATCATAATAATTTCGGCACTTACTATTATAATCAGTTTACTCTTACACCTAGATTTGATTCCCGCAATTTGAGTATCGGGGTGCCTATTACTTATAGCAGCCTTACTAACACAGTGAAAGTGGGAGTTGGTTTCAGGTATAGTGGTTTCTTTGTAGGCAGCGATGATATGCTGGCTGCATTTAATAATAACCAGTATGGATTCAATGTTTATTTCGGGGCATTTATTCCAATCAATAAAAAGAAGATAAAGGACAGGGATGGCGATAAGGTATCTGACAGGATGGACCTTTGCCCGACAATACCGGGAGAATTAAGTGCGCGTGGATGCCCAGACAGAGACCATGATAGTGTGGCAGATATGGATGACCGTTGCCCGGATGATTCAGGTTCAGTTGAGTTGCAGGGTTGCCCTGACAGGGACGATGATGGTGTGCCTGATATTGATGATAAATGTCCTGATGTGCCCGGCCTGGAACAGTTTGATGGCTGTCCTGATACGGACGGTGACGGGGTGCCTGATAATGAAGACCTTTGTCCTACAATACCCGGCCCGGTAAAATATCATGGTTGTCCTGATACCGATGGAGACGGTGTGCCAGATAACATAGACAAGTGCCCGACAGTGCCCGGCCCGCCAAGCAATCAGGGATGCCCGATAGAAACTAAAAAGGAAAAGGAAAAGGCGACGGAGAGAAAAGTGCCGCAAATATCTGAGGCCAAAGCTAAGGTAGAACATGCAGCGCATGCCTTGGCATTTGAAACAGGTAAAGCAGTTATTAAAAGCACCTCTTTCAAGTCTCTGAATGAAGTGGTTAAAGTTTTGAAAGAACACCCGGATGCTTATATGACAATAGACGGTTACACCGATAATACCGGCAGCCCTGAAAAGAACATGCGTTTATCAGAAGCCAGGGCAGAAGCTGTTAAAAATTATTTTGTGAAACATGGTGTGAGCGCCAACAGATTGATATCAACAGGGCATGGGGAAACTAACCCTATAGACACTAACAGCACCCCTGAAGGCCGTGCGAAAAACCGCAGGGTTGTGATGGAAATGAAAGAAGATTGAGGATAACATATTTATTAAATAAAAAGCTTAGCGCCAGCTAGGCTTTTTTTATGTTAATAGTCAGACATTAAAATAATTTCATTATTTTAACGTTTGCATATTGTAAAGGAATTGAAAAACCATAAAGGATATATCATTTGTATTTACTTGTTGTTTTGGCAGGCAATTTGCTTCGGGCAAAATACTGTTCAATATAATTTGAATATGCATAATGGTATGCCTTCCAATCATGTGTACTATGCATTGGTCGACAGGTATGGATATTTGTGGTTAGGGACAAAAAATGGCCTTGTAAGGTATAACGGCTACGACATAAAAACATTCAATCTGTCTGACGGGCTTCCTACTAATGATATATGGGACCTTTTTGAGGATAGGCAAGGCCGCATATGGTTAAGCAGCATTGCCTATTATGAAGGTTATATATACAAGAATAAATTTAAAAGACAAATATCAAATAATGAAGATGTGCTTTTATTTCCCAGACACCTGATAGGAAATGAAAAAGGTGTTTTTTTTCTCAGCGATTACACAAAAAAAAGTAGTGATGCCGAGTCCAGCGGTATTATGCTTCACCTTTGCCGCAATGATTCTTTATATAGTTTTATATTAAGTAAATCAGTTCGATTATTTTTTGATATTGACTACTTCGGCAATATAGCATTGCTTATTAAGGATTCTATTTACAAATTATTAGTAGATAAGGACAGTGTCAGGTATATACCTATATGCAAAATGGGCGAAAATTTTTATGGGGGGATTTCCATTCCATTCAAAGCTCGTTACATATCTTATAGTTATGATAATACGTTTTTTTATGTTCTCAATCCATTTACTTGTGATTACAGAAAAATTGAAATGAAGATGATATGTAACAGGAATGAAAAAATTGAGAGGATATATACAAGGAAAGACAGTTTATTTTTGAATTACGTATATATCATTACAAAAGACAGTGTTTATAAAACCGACACCGATTTTCATGTACTGGAAGTATTCTGCATCAGGTCGCTGGCGAACGGCTTAAATAATGGCGGAAGCAATATTGTGGGGCCGTATGAAGATTCATTATGGGGAACGTGCATGATGACAAACTACAATGGGTTATATTTGAATTTTAAAGACGAGCATTTTAAAAAAATCAACTCTTTTGATCTTTCCGGATATAAAAACATGGGCCAGGTTGCAGATAATTTTTACTACTGGTGGAACAACGAAAAACAAACCTTGCTGGAGATGAAAGGCAATAAGCCTGGCAGGCATTTCGCCTGTAAAAATATTAACAGAATAAATAAAATAGTAAAGTACGTTAAAGATTCGGCCATTATATTGGATGGGCCAACAAGGCCATTTCTGATCGACTTAAAGACAGGTAATATTTTACCTTATTTACCAGGATTGGGAAAGAATAGTGAAATATATCGTCTATCTGGTGCGAATAATGCGATTGTTTACGATAGGGAAAACATATATGCTGTTCGTAAAACGGGATTGGGAATGTGTAAATTTATGATAGAACGAGACACATTGCTATCAAGACAGTTTGAAAATGAAAGATACTTTGACCTGGTATTTGATTCCCTGACCAACTCCATTTTGGCATATACACAGCAGAGAATATTTATTTACTTCATAAAAAACAATAGGGAATATATTATCCCCTGGAAGAAGTTATTAGTAAATGGGATAAGACAAATTGAGCAAATTGTTATAGACAATAAATACGGGAATATATTTATTAAGGACTACGAAAAATTGTTTGTTTTAAATCTTAAGAAGGATAGTATTGAATTGCAGAGCTACACCGAACTATTGAAGAATTACAGGCTGGCCAACTCATCCATCTATATCTATAAAGGCAAACTGATAGTAGCAGGCATATTCGGTGTTTTATTCTGTAAAATAACAGGCCCGCATGAAATAGGAAAACCAATAGTCTATCAAAATGTAAAGGGTATAAATTATAGCAGTATTGACGATATACAGGTCTCGGATGACACCGTTTTGCTAAAAACAGATGCAGGCTTATATTCTGTAGCTATACCCGATGATGAGATGTTGAGTAATGCGAGTGGGGAAGATGCCGGTTTACCCTATAAATTCCTGTTTGCTTATAATGATACGGTTTCAGACGCATTGCAGACAGACACGCTGTTTATAGAGCAAAAGAATATGAAGCTGAGCTTTGATATTATAAACCCAAGAGGAAACGGGAAAGTAGTATACTCTTATCAATTTGCCAATAAGGATTCTTTGTGGCGAGACCTGAGTTCGAATGAATTGGACCTTTCTCATTTAGGCAAGGGCAGGTATTATCATTTATCTGTAGCGGCACATGATGATGTGTGGCAAACAGACAAAAGGAACCTGTATGTTTATATTATACCCTATTGGTGGCAAAAACCACTTATGCGCAACTTGTTGTGGCTTGCAGGTGTTCTTTTGATTATCCTTATAATTGTTTTTATCGTCTTTATTACAAAAAGAATTGTTAGCGACAGCAATACCCGGAGAAACCTGAAACTGGAGCTGGAATTAAAATCGGTGTACTCCCAGATAAACCCTCATTTTATTTTTAACGCGCTAAGTTCTGCTATGTATTTTATTAAGAAGAAGAAAATGGACGAAGCTTATACACATGTGCTTACATTTTCGCGATTGCTGAGGGCTTATATTAAATCGTCGAGAAAGAGGTATATAACACTTGCTGAAGAAATTGTGAACCTGAGAAACTATATAGAACTTCAACTGGCGAGATTTGAGGACAGGTTTGAATATGAAATAAAGGTAGATGAAAATATAGACACGCAACAGGTAAACATACCTTCTCTTTTATTGCAACCCATAGTTGAGAACGCCATTAACCATGGTTTGTTTCACAAAGAAGAAAAAGGGCACCTGGAGATAGAATTTAAAATGAACAGTGCTGCAAATGAAATGGTATGCATAATAGATGATAATGGAATAGGTAGAGAAAACGCGAGAAAAATAAATGAAAGCAGCCTGGTAAAAACAGAGTCGTATGGAGACCAGTTGATAAAAGACCTTATCAACATCTTCAACCGGTACGAACAAATTAAAATTGAAATTGCATATATAGACAAGGTGGCTCCGCTAAGCGGAACTACGGTGACACTTAAAATAAAAAACATCCTACATGAAAAATAAGACCACTTGCATTATTATAGATGACGAGCCAAAAGCCATAGAATTGCTGGTTGAAAGCCTGCATGCACTTTATAGTGATATAGAGATAGTTAATACCTACACATCATCTACACAGGCATTGATCGCTTTAAGAAGCTCGCATTGCGATATTGTGTTTATGGATATTTCCATGCCGGGCAAAAACGGCATGGAATTGCTGAAACTGGCTCCTGAGCTAAAAAGCGAAGTGATATTTATTACCGCACATTCTGAATATGCCCTGAATGCCTTTAAATTTTCGGCGGCGGGCTACATTTTGAAACCTATTGACGACGCGGATATTGTAGTTGCGGTTGATAATGCTTTAGAGCGTGTGAAATATAAAAAGCTTGCTAAACAACACCCGGAAGTAAGCCCCAAGCCAAAGATAGGGGTGCCGAACAATAAGGGTATTGATTATGTAGCATTAGATGAAATACTTTATTTCGAGTCTGTAAATAAATATACCAATGTGGTGTTGAAGGATAAAGAGATCGTTAGCTCTTACAACCTGGGGAAATATAAAACACTTACAGAGGGGCATTTCTTCCACCAGGTGCACCGCTCTTATATTGTGAACCTGAACTGCATCATCCGTTATGAATCGAGTGGTGTGCTTATTATGTCGAATAAAAAAGAGATACCCATTTCTAAAACTGAAAGAGAAGATTTTCTGAAGATCTTCAACACAGTGTCCCGGCCTGATGATGAGTAGGGCTGAAAATTTTCTCTGCTGATATTCTGCTAAAATAAAAATGCTTCGTTGAATAGTTTCTGACTTTCGCGCCTTAAAACAATGCATTCGTTGAATAGCGGGATGGTGGTTTGTATATGTGTAATAGTTTGGGGGTGAAAATTATTTATTCACCAAAAACTTATGCAAAATGAAAAAGGAAAAATTTTCACTGCTACTTGCTGTAGCATTTTGGACTGTTGTTAACTTGAACAGTTCATCACTTTATGCTCAGAACTCTAATCCTTGGCCAATTAGTGGCCCTGTGGGAATTGGAACTCAGACCCCCTCGGCCGCTTTGGAAATAGATAACGCATCAAACTTTATTCCAAATCCCCTAAATAACAACCAGGTCCAATACCCTAATGTGTGCAATTGTACGCCTTCATTAAAAATCAATTCTCAAACCTACAATTATGTTAGCAATCAGGTATTACCTTCTATGTATAATTTATTTGAAATTGACTATCTGAATAATAATTTGACTCCCCCTATTCCCTCCCCCAGCACATTGTTTTCAGTTAATACTTTAGGGCAAACAGCTATTAATAAAGCAACGGCCTCTCATACTTTAGATGTGGGTGGAGATATTAATGCTGATGGTAACTTAAGTGTATTGGGTGGTCTTATTAATAGTTATACAACTACAGGAAGTTTGATTATGAACGCAAATACGAGTAGTGTTAACGGTCCGGCGGTAGAATTATACGGGTCTAACTACGCTCCTGACCCTGCAAGAGCCGGTAGTTTACATTTTGTTTCTTATGGCAATGCAGTTCCACCAGGTGGTGGTTATCCACCATTTGTTTTCGAATTTATAAATTACGATCCCTCTATTCCAACCTGGACAACGAATGTAGCTATCACAACGGATGGCAGAACATTTATGGGAAGTGATTTAATAAGCAATTATTGGTCGAGTATGCCTACAGGTTATAATCTTTATGTATCTAAAGGGATATTGACTGAAAGACTAAAAGTAGCAGTAGATCCTTCTAATGGAGGTACTGATTGGTCTGATTTCGTATTTGCAAAAAATTATAAATTAATGCCGCTTTCTAAAGTGGAAACTTATGTGAAAGAAAACAAACATTTGCCAGAAATACCTTCTGCTACAGAAGTTAACAAAGATGGAATAGATGTTGGCCAAATGGATGCTAAACTTTTACAGAAAATTGAAGAACTAACACTTTACGCAATACAACAGCAAAAAGAAATAGAATCCCTGAAAGGCGAGATCAAAGAAATGAAGAAATAGTCATCATCATCAAAAAACAACAATTATGAAACACAAATTGATATTGTTTGTTTTAATTGTATTGATGATTAAAACGAATGTAAAAGGCCAGACATTTTATTATTATTTTAAAGGAGAAAAAATACCAGTAACAATAAATGAAGATAAACTTCTCGTTAGGATACAAAACCCAACTGACCGGAGTGCACACAGCCGCTTTTTGACTAAGGCAAATGCTGACAGAGATTTTGAGTTATCTGCACAAATCGATATTAACGAAAATAGGGAATATTATATTTTGAACAGGGTAGCAGGCTCCTCAAAGAATGTGGCTGATGAAATTGCTTATTATAACAATGAAGATTATATAAGTAGTATAACAACAACTTACAAAGCAATGGATAATGCGATCATAGGCGTTTCGAATGAGATCATAGTAAAATTCAAGGATGACGGGAGTATAGAAAAAATAAAAGAATTGCTTGCAGGAATTGAATACATAAGTGTTGAACAAAATAAATACAACAAGAAAAAGTATAGCATTTTCTTGTCTAAAAATGCTACAAACATATTTCAAGTTGCAGATATGCTATATGAATCAGGATTCTTTGAAGTTGCTGTGCCTAATTTTTTTGTACACGTAAAAACAGCATGCAATACGTCTATGCCTACCGATCCTTTGGCAAGCAATCAATGGGCGTTGAATGATATCAATATATGCCCTGCTTGGGATATTGCATCTGCATCTTCAAATAGCCCTGCTGTTGTAGCGGTAATTGACGTGGGAGTTGACGCTACCCATGAAGACCTGCAAGGGAGGGTGATTACAGGCTTAAGCGGACAGGATTTAGAAAGCTCAACTAGTCCCAATCCGAGAACGGAGGATTTTCATGGAACAGCAATGGCAGGAATTATTGCTGCAAATAATAACAATAACAAAGATATTGCAGGGGCTACAGAAACGACAAAGATATTGCCTATCAGAGCTTTTCTAGGTAATTTCAATGACCTTGATGATAGTCATATTTCGGATGCTATCTCAAATGTCTTGTCGATTGCCTCTTCAGCTTCTCTTAACGTGGGAGTAATAAATTTATCTTTTGAGATGGCTGATATGCAGGGTAATTCAACCCCTAGTTTGTTTCCCTTAACAGAAAATGAGATACAAGTTGCTTTTGCTGCCGGGAGAAATAATTTTGGCATTGTAATTGTAGCGGCAGCAGGAAATGATGCCGTTAATCAATTGCCTTATCCTGCAAATAGTATGGAGGCCTTAGCTGTTACTGCAAGCACTACAGCTGATGATTTTGCTTCGTCTTACCCATCAGGTGGTGGCAGCAACTTCGGAACAGGGGTTGGGGTTTCAGCTCCCGGAGTAGGTATCGTTTCACTTAATGTTATGGGAAATACGTCCTTACCAAATAGTCTTTCGGTGACTAATTTTCCAAACGCACTTGTAGGAGACGGCAATTCAAGTTCTGCCGCATATGTTTCAAGCGTAGCTGCATTATTGCTGCAAATTAACCCGTGTTTAACAGCTCCTGAAGTTAATGCTATAATTGAGGCAACGGCCAATAAAACAGGCACAACAAGTTACTCCGTAAATGCACAATGGGGTTCTTGGAACAACAAAATGGGATATGGAAGAATAAACGCAGGGAATGCTGCGATATTAGCCCAGAACATGTATAAACAAAATCTGACAGATTATAGCTCCTATACGTACAGATCTATTAATGATATTTTTGCCGGGAATAATGTAACAACAATTTTCCCCACTGGCAAATATATTGCTGCAGCCAATAGCGATATACATTTTTATGCATACAGAAGTATTAACCTCGAAGCAGGTTTTGAAACTCAGCTCCAAACAGTTTTTGATGCAGAAATAAGCAATTCCTACTGCGGCCAAAACTGGAATACACATTGGAAGCCTGCAAATACTAATGATAGCAACCTGAACAATGAACAAAATAACCTGAATAATTATAGTGCTCAACAACCCCTGAGCAGTTTTAATAGTAATTCTAATGTAGTAACTATTTACCCTAACCCAACCTCAGGTATATCATATCTCAGTTATCAAATATCCACTACTTCTGCTATAGAAATAAAATTAACAAATTCTGTTGGCCAGGACCTTTCTTATTTAATTCAGCCCTATGAAAAAAATCCTACAGCCGGCAGCTACAAGGTTCCTATTAATTCAGATCAACTTGCACCCGGGGTTTATTATTGTAGCATATCATTATTAGGAGGGCAGATAATTACAAAAAAACTGACAGTATATTAGTTACATTTTTTGAGTAACACTTATTCTCCAGAGGCTGCTCCCAAAAGGCAGCCTCTTTTTTATGTCCGTTACCTGCTTTAAATCAAAAAAGCATATCTTCAAAGTAGATAAGGGTATATGCTTAAAAGGTCTACGATACAGTTATTGAGGTTCCGGTTTTCGTTTTTGCTGTTGCCGGTTTATTTGTTTGCCTTGGCTTTGTCGGAAAATATTGATGTGACGAATGCAGTAATCATTTTCTTATTGCTGCACTTTTTACTTTATCCGGCCAGCAATGGCTATAACAGCTATATGGACAGGGACGAGGGCAGCATTGGCGATATAGAAAAGCCGGAAGCGCCTACAAGGCAGTTGTATATTGTGACATGGGTGATGGATATAACGGGTAGCATGCTGGCGTTTTTAATAAGCCCCCTGTTTGCCGGTATGTATATGGTGTATATCGTTTTTTCAAGGTTATATAGCTATAGGGGGGTGCGATTAAAACAATACCCGCTTATCGGCTATCTTACCGTAGTGCTGAACCAGGGGGGATTGATATTTTATATGGTTTATTATGGTGTGAACATGCAAAATCACCATATGCCCTGGATGGGGATGCTGGTAAGCACTTTCCTTATCGGGGCTTTTTATCCCATTACACAAATTTACCAGCACGAGCAGGATGCGAAGGACGGTGTAAAAACACTGAGTAAAACCCTGGGGGTGAAAGGTACGTTTATGTATTGTGCGGTATTGTATTCCATTGCCTTTAGCCTGCTGGCATGGTATTTTTACGATTATGGCAAGATCAATCACTTTTTTGTGTTAATGATATGGTTTGTACCTGTGATCGTGAAGTTTCTAAGCTGGGGAATAATGTGTTGGAAGGATGAAAGCAGAGCGAATTTTAAAAACACCATGAGCATGAATTGGCTGGCGGCCTTTTGCACTAATTTCGGGTTTATCACTTTGATAATATTAAAACATATTGGCTAAGATCATTTCTATATCAACAGTGGTGCCCCCTCACTGCCATAGGCAAGGGGATATATTGCAGTTTATGGAACGGGCCTATAAAGCAGATGATGCGCAAAAGCGCATACTGCGTTATTTGTATCAGCGTAGTGGGATAGAAACAAGATATTCTGTAATAGGAGATTACACCTTGCCGATGAATGAATGGACTTTCTTTCCCCAAACGGAAGATTTAGAACCATTTCCGCTGTTGGAGAAGAGGATGGAATGGTTTCAGAAACATGCTTTGGGCCTGTCGTTGGGCGCTGCTGTGGGATGCATCGGAGGAAAGATAGACAAATCTGAAATAACACATCTTATTACTGTGAGCTGCACCGGCATGAGCGCACCGGGCCTGGAATTGCAACTGATGGAAGCCATGCAGTTGAATGCCTCCATATACCGCACCGCAATCAATTTTATGGGTTGTTATGCTGCTATACATGCCTTAAAGCAGGCAGCCAATATTATAGACGCAGATGCTGATGCAAAGGTGCTGATAGTATGCACTGAGCTTTGTACACTTCATTTTCAAAAAACTTTTTCTGAAGATGCAATAACGGCCCCTTTGCTTTTTGGGGATGGTGCTGCGGCAGTATTGGTTGTAAACGATGGGGTGCCGCAAAGAGGCCTAAGCTTAAAAAGTTTTTATTCTGAAATACTGAAAGAGGCCAAAAATGATATGTCGTGGAACATTTCTTCAAAGGGTTTTATCATGAGCTTATCGGCTGATGTTCCGGAGATTTTCCAACAAGATATAGAGCCATTGAAAAAACGAGCACTAAGCAAAGCAGGACTAAAAGATGAGGATATAAAATACTGGTGCGTGCACCCCGGTGGTAAAAGAATTTTGCAAGGAATAGCAAAGGGCTTATCCCTGAATGACCATGCCCTGAAGCCGTCGTATGATGTGCTGAAACATTATGGAAACATGTCTTCCCCAACTATACTATTTGTATTGAAAGAAATGTGGGAATCTTTATTAAATGATGATAAAGCCCATATCTTTGGAATTGCATTTGGGCCAGGCTTAACGATGGAGAGTTTAATAATGACAGTAAAATAATGTTTGAACAACGTTCATACCAAAAAGAATTACTGGATAGAGACGACATACCTTTCAAACATATCCAGGAGAATATGAGGGAACTGGAAAGGATAAATGGTTTGCTTGGAGGCCACAAAGTTACCTGCAAAGGGGCCTCGTTGTTCATAAAAAAAATAATAGAGTTAAACAGGCCAGTACATATTGCTGAAATAGGTTGCGGAGGAGGTGATAATTTATTGGCGTTAAAGAATTTTTTTAAAAAAAATAATATCCCCTGCAGGTTTACAGGGATAGACATGAAGCCAGAATGCATAGCCTATGCTATAAAAAAAAACAGGGCACTCGATGCACTCTGGATCATAAGCGATTACCGGCTGGTGAGGTGGCTTGATGGCAATAAACCTGATATTATTTTCTCATCTTTATTTTGCCATCATTTTACGGATCCTGAATTAATAGAGCAATTGCAATGGATGAAAACAAACAGTGAGCTTGGTTTTTTTATAAATGACCTGCAGCGGCATCCAATAGCATATTATAGTATAAAATGCCTATCGGCTATCTTTTCAAAGTCCTATCTTGTAAAAAATGATGCGCCTTTGTCTGTGAAACGCGGTTTTAAAAAAGAAGAATGGAAAACATTGCTACACAGATCGGGTATGGGCCGGTTTAAGATAAGCGCGGAATGGGCTTTTCGTTATCTCATTTATGTAAAGAATGAATATTGAACCCGCATATGATGTGTTGATCATTGGTGGCGGCCTGGCGGGCCTTGCATTATCCATACAACTTAGCAATGCCGGTAAGAAAGTGCTCGTATTGGAAAAAGACCAGTATCCACGACATAAGGTATGCGGGGAATACATCAGTTTTGAAAGCAAGCCGTTTCTCGAAAGAATAGGGCTAGCTATATCGTTAATGAAACTGCCTGAGATAAATACGTTGCAGGTTTCTGATACGAAAGGCCGTGTATTAAAAGCAAAACTGCCGCAAGGTGGTTTCGGCATAAGTCGTTATAAACTGGATGCTACTTTGGCAACGATAGCGGAGCAAAGTGGTGTGAACTTACTGTGCAATACCAAAGCAGATGACATAATATTTGAAAAAGGCGTGTTTACGGTAAAAGCTGGCGACAGGATGTACACTGCAAAAGTGGTTTGCGGTGCCTGGGGCAAAAGAGGCAACCTGGATAACAAATTGCTACGCGATTTTGCAGTAGAAAAAAAGCAGGGGCTGAATAATTTTGTTGGTGTAAAATATCATATTAAATATTCATGGCCGGAACACCTGATAGCACTGCACAATTTCAGAAATGGATATTGCGGCATATCGCGCGTGGAGGATGACAGATGTTGCCTTTGTTATCTTACCAACGCTGCAAACCTGCAGGAAAGCGGGAATGATATAAAACAAATGGAGCTGGAGATTTTGATGAAGAACCCGCACTTGAAAAAAATTTTTGCACATGCTGATTTTTTATATGAACATCCTTTAACCATTTCACAGATCAGTTTCCGGAAGAAGGGTCTGGTGCAGGGCCATATACTAATGCTGGGCGATTCTGCGGGCATGATCAGCCCGCTATGCGGCAATGGTATGAGCATGGCATTTCATTCCTCTCTCATAGCCTTTGATGCAATACAAGATTTCTTAGAAGAAAAAGTGAGCCGGGCGCAAATGGAAGATGCATATACGAAACGATGGAATAAACAATTTGCCAGCCGCATTGGTATGGGGAGATTTATACAAAGCCGCTTTGGAAAAGAATGGCAGACTTCGTTGTTTTTGAATAGTATGAAGCTGTTTCCTTTTTTGCAGAAACCTATGATCAAGGCGACGGCAGGGAAAGAGTTTTAGTGGTGGTCAATAAATTTATTGGATAAGCTTGATAAGAATACTATTCATATTTTTACATGCCAAAGAATTTTTACCGTGAGCGAAAAATTACGTATCGACAAGTTTTTATGGGCTATCCGTATCTTCAAAACAAGGACCCAGGCTACAGCCGCCTGTGATGACGGAAAGGTGAAATATGAGGGCGCAAATGTTAAGCCATCAAAGGCTGTAAGTATAGGAGACAAGTACGAAATAAAAACGCAGGCACGCAAATGGATAATTGAGGTGACGGGACTATTGCAGCAAAGGCAGGCTTATGAAGGTGCTATTAAAAACTATATAGATATTACGCCCGAAGAAGATAAAGTGATTATACCACATTTTGAAGGCACAAGCTTCTATACCGGCAAAAGACAAAGTAAAACAGGTCGCCCTACAAAAAAGCAGCGCCGTGGCATGGAAGATTTTTTTGACAAAGGAGATAATCCAGATCAGTAGCAGGATACCATATTTCCTGTTTGCATGCGTATCCAGCTCTGTCCGAGGTCCTGGCTTCTGTATAATCCCTGGCTGGTGGCCATGTATATATACTGCATAGTAATTCCCTCGTTTTTATAAACAACAACCTTCCCGACCATAGAGTAGACTGAAGTAGAAGTTTCAAGCCCGATGTTTGCGGATGCAAATGTTACATTATCTGTGCCAAGTTTATAAACCCCCATGGAATCTGTACCCACCAGCAATACCTGGTTCAAAGGTGAAGCTGCATAATACAAATTGATATTTGGCGGCAAACCATTGAATTTTGTCCAATTCTGCCCAAGGTCGCTGCTGTAGTAACCACCGTTCCTGTATTTGTAATCTACAGCAACCAGCAAATTATTAAAATGTGCAAGAGTAAAACCATTAGGTGTTGGTAAGGCGTTAGCTGCAACCTGTACTTGTTCTATCCAGGGGTTCGTTTTGCTGCTTTTTGAAAATATCCTGTTATGGTTAGCATCGTAAGCAACAATAGTGTTATTCGTTAATTCAGTAAGAGATGTTATACCAATATTGGTGCTCACTACACCTGCGTTGTTAACATTCAGGTTATTATCATAAAAAGTATCAACGACCCACGTCAGTGCATTGCCATTTTGCTCGCTATAAGCCAAGCCCATACCCAATACATATGTTGGATTAGACCCATAAGTAAGATTTGCATTGCCATCGGTTGTTATGTAAACACGCCCTTCATCCAGGGAGTTTAATATTAAAGTTTGATTGAGAGAACTATCGTTAATGTTGAAATAATTAGAGCCTGAGCCATTAGCCGTCAATAAGTAATTCGCGGTATTATAATTTGTACCATTGTTGGAGCTGAGGTGCAGATCATGCTTCACCCATAATATATCATCGCCCGAAGTGCAAACAGCACGGGACGCATAGCCGTCAGCAGGGAAAAGGATTCTGTTTATACTTATGCCGTCGTTCGTGTTGTACAAAGCGCCTGCTGTATCAGCATAGTACAAAGTATATGGAGTTTCGACAACCACATTATTGTCAATGCCATCTATACGTTTGTTGCAAGCCTGAAAAGCCGTAGCAAGAAGCGCAAAAAACACAAGAACATAATTAAGATAAAGTTTCCGCATTCTACAAATTTTTACCAAGTCTGTAAATATAGTTAAGAATTTAAAAAAATGCAACAATTCGCAAAGTAGTACCTTATTGATAACATAAACAAATATATTTATATTTGCTCAATGGGCCATACCTGAATTAAATAATTATTTATGTGCTGTTAAAGGAGCAGGGGAGTTATTTATATCATTCACTTTCATTCCGAAGTCCATGATCTCTATAAGACTGTTTTCATCCTTATTCATAAAATTAATATCAATATGATAATGAAAAGCATCGTCTGTATACTCACCACCACCTATTACAACATTATCAAGCAGCTTTTTACTTTCAACAATAATTGCTGAATCATGTGCCGAATGATTTAAGCCCGGGTCTATTGCCTTAGCCAGTTGCTGTATATCGAAATACATTGAAAAAGGATGCCCATAAACCGCATTTGCATCAGCCGGCATTTTCTGTTTAGCGGTTCCCTGTATATAAGCATCTATATTCGCCTTCTTGTTGGATGCGATGGCATATTGGTCCGTTCTGACAATATAAAGGGAGTCGGTTTCCGATATAGGCATAGCATACATATTTTTCCCTATAGGGGTAATGCCGCTCTCAGCCACCATTCCAAACAGCTTATCAAAATTTTCTTTCTTGTTTATTTTTACAG
>Ga0206829_10171_pt1 | contig 23334 bp, 16 predicted proteins | sample Alteio_BWOrgCont_75_FD_152862 | JGI IMG/M metagenome (GOLD analysis project Ga0206829, IMG submission 152862) | Enriched cells from forest soil in Barre Woods Harvard Forest LTER site, Petersham, Massachusetts, United States -... | ecosystem: Environmental > Terrestrial > Soil > Temperate forest >... | reverse complement strand
AAAATATAGGGATATAAACGCGTTAATGCACCGCTATTTGAACAGAGGCTTGTTTTTCTTTCAAGAGCGACCGAAACTGAGAAAATAAGATTTTGCAGGTGGAAATATGGCTGATTTTAAAAAACAAGTCTCTGAAAACATTACCGGGGAGTTTTTTGTCGACAACACCTGTATTGACTGTGATACCTGCCGGCAACTGGCTCCCCATACTTTTGAGGATTCGGGCCGAACTTCTTTCGTCAAAAACCAACCCCAAACTCCTCAAGAAATACGTGAAGCCACTCAAGCTCTTTTAGCCTGTCCGACCGGCTCTATCGGAACACTTCATCAAAACAGTTCGTCCGAAGTCTTAAAAGATTTCCCAATGGAAATAGAAAATGGAGTTTATTACTGCGGTTTTAATTCCGCCAAATCCTACGGCGGTAACAGTTATTTCATCAAACGCTCTCAGGGTAACTGGCTGATTGATTCTCCCAAATTTCTCCCCCATTTAGTTCGCCAATTTGAAAGGTTAGGTGGAATATCGGTCATATTTTTAACTCATCAAGATGATGTGGCGGACGCCGACAAATACGCGACACACTTTAAAAGTAAGCGGATTATTCACGAGGCCGATTTAAGCGCCCAGGCTGATGCAGAAGAAATTTTGAAAGGAAAAGATGTCTTCCAAATTACCCAGGATTTCATAATCATTCCCACACCAGGCCATACCCAAGGCCACATGGTTCTGCTTTATCAAAATAAATATTTATTCACGGGCGACCATTTGTGGTGGAGGCGAAAGCGAAAACAGTTAGGTGCTTCACAAAACGTTGCCTGGCATTCCTGGCGCGAACAAACCGAATCCATGACCTGTCTTTTAAATTTTAAATTTGAGTGGGTCCTGCCGGGTCACGGCGAAAGAAAATATCTTCCTGCCAACGAAATGCGCTTTGAACTAAACGCCTTGGTCAACCGTATGAAAGCTTCGCTGGAAACTCATGCGGGACATTAAAAAAGATCCCGAGAAGATTTTCCCGGGACCTTTTTTGTCTTTCGTAAATAAATCTTAAATAAACGAATAACCCATCAATATGGTGAAGGTTCCGTTTTGAATATTGCTATTGCCCGTCACATTATCCAAACCGAGCTCATAACGGCCATTAATGCAGAACTTGGAAAAGTCAAATTCCAGACCGCCCACCAGGCCCACATCACCATTATTTACAGCCCCTGTGTTGCCCGGCAGGCTGGAAAGCGTGTTCCAGTCAAAAGAGGGTCCGATCAAAACCGAGGGATTAATACCAGGAATGCCCAATCCAATTTTCAACAAAACGGGAACCTCAACATAATCAGCTTCATAACTGGTGCTCGTGCCAGAAATTTGAGCGCCCTTTTGTTCATAAAGCAACTCCGGGCGGATACCAAAATTGGGCCCAAAATTCAGGTCCAAATAACCGCCCCCCACAAACCCCAACCGGGAAGAAACCGTGCCGCCAAGGTTGGACGAATTAACTCCGCTCCCGATGAAAGAAGAAAAATTCATGCCCGCTTCCAACCCCATATCAAACCATTGGGCTGAAGCCTGTACTGCGGTTAATAACGCTAAAACCAAGGCCATTATCAAAACTTTTAGACCCATGAACTTCCTCCTAAAATAAACTTTAATCAAAAAGGACACCTGATCGCTCAGATGTCCTTTATTTAGACGATTAACAACATCAGCTGGTTACTTGGTTTTCGACAGCCAATCAGTATGCATAAAGCCTTTTTCCGGATGGTCCACCCGTTCATAGGTGTGGGCTCCAAAAAAGTCCCGCTGGGCTTGCGTCAGATTCTGAGGCAGGCTGGCCGTGCGGTAAGCGTCAAAATAAGCCAAACTGGCGCTCATAGCGGGTGTCGGAATTCCGTTGGTCACGGCCACCGAAACCACTTTACGCCAATTACCCTGAGTGGATTCAATCTGCTTTTTGAAAGAATCATCCAGCAAGAGCGACTGCAAATTCGTGTTGCGGTCATAGGCCTTCATAATCTCATCCAGCAGTTTCGCGCGAATAATACAACCGCCCTTCCAGATACGGGCCATATCTTTCAGATTCACGTTCCATTTGTACTGGTCCGAAGCCGCCTTAATGAGGCGCATACCCTGGGTATAGGAACAAACTTTCGAGTTGTACAAAGCATCCCTAACCGCGTCGATCAACTGCTGCTTGTTTTCACTATTAGAAATCTCGGGCCCATGGATTTGCTTCGAGGCGGCAACACGTTCATCCTTGAGACTCGACATACCACGGCCGTCCAGGGCCGCGACAATCGTGGGAATCTGAATTCCCATTTCCAGCGCGATTTGAGCCGTCCATTGGCCCGTTCCCTTCTGTCCCGCTTTATCCAAAATCACATCCACCAGGGGCTTACCGGTTTCATCGTCCTTTACTGTGAAAACCTTCGAGGTTAATTCAATGAGGAAAGAGTCCAAAATACCCTTGTTCCATTCAGTGAAGATATCCGCCAACTCTTCCGCGCCTAAACCCAAAACTTTGCGCAGAATGTCATAGGCTTCCGCGATGAGTTGCATATCGCCGTATTCAATGCCGTTGTGAACCATCTTTACAAAATGACCCGCGCCGTCCGGACCGCAATGGGTCACGCAGGGTCCCGAATTGGTCTTTGCCGAAATGGCTTCAAAAATTGGTTTCACGAATTCATAGGCCTGGGCGCTGCCGCCCGGCATGATGGAAGGTCCGAAACGAGCTCCTTCTTCCCCGCCCGAAACGCCGGCTCCGAAGAAATAGAAACCTTCTTTAGTAAGTTCAGATTCACGGCGCTGGGTATCTTTAAACCAGGAATTGCCGCCGTCGATAATAATGTCGCCCTTTGAGAGCAGGGGTTTGAGCAATTTAATCGCATCATCCACCGGGTCCCCGGCTTTGACCATTAGCATCACGCGGCGGGGGGATTTGAGGGCTTTCACGAAATCTTCCAGTGTATGGGCTCCGATAAATTTTTTGCCTTCGTTCTTTTTCATGAAGGGTGTCACGCGATCGCTGCGTAAATTACAGACTGCCACGGAAAAACCGTGGTCTTCAATATTCATCGCCAGGTTTTCTCCCATTACCGCTATGCCCAAAATGCCGAAATCCGCTTGTTTCAATTGTTCCGCAGCCATTACCGCCTCCTCAAATTGGTCGCCTCGTAAAACGGCGGCATTTTATCATGAAGACTCAAAGAAAATAGATAGTCTTGGTTATAATCAGTTCAAGAGCTTGCCGGTGAAACCTAGGTTTTTGGTAATCTTTCTTCAGGACTATCTGTGTCCCAAAATCAATCCTCAACCGCTTCTTTTGAAAGAATCAATTCCAGACTTTTTCTCTGTTTTTTAACCCTATTTATGGGTTCCTTGATTTTCTGGATGGAAACCTTTCGCCATCAGCTTCCCGCCGTCACTGATCTCTTTTTAGATATTTACCCTAATAAAGTTTTTAACATCGACCAATTTCGTCAGGGAATTATTCCTCTTTGGAATAATTGGGTCGGTTGCGGTATCCCTCAATTAGCTAGTTGGCAGTCTTCCTGTTTTTATCCCTTCTTTTGGGTATGGAACCTTTTGGGAAGTCCCGATTCCATACCGGTGATCTGCATACTGCATTCGGGCCTAGCTTGTTTTGGGTTTTTTCTTTGGATGCGTTCCCGAAAAATTTCCGCAGTTCCTTCATTCTTGGGCGCCATTTCTTTCGGAGGATCAGCCCTCTTTATTCGTTGCTGGGCTTACCCTCATCACGTTGCCGCACTCACCTGGATTCCGTGGATATTCTGGTCCATTGACCGAGGTTTAAAAAAAAATAATTCCTTCGATCGATGGTTGCCTGTTTTATTTTTGAGTCTTCAAATATTGGGCGGTTACCCAATTTTCATTTTTTATACCTGGCTCAACCTGATCTTTTGGGTCCTCTTTCAAAAACCTTCCAGAAAAGACTTCTGCTGGTTTACAGCTCAGCTCTTAACGGCCATAGGCATCACCTCGCTTCAATGGATGCCATTCGGCGAATTTTTAACTTACTGCGGAAGGGGTGGCTGGTGGAAAGAATTTCCTTATTTTGACAAGCCGAAGGATTACTTGACTTTGCTCAATCCCGGTTTTCTGGGAACGCCGGGCAGCACCAATTATCAGGGCACGACCGCCAACTTTGTTTTTAATCTTTATTTTGGGGCTGTCGCATTTCTGGTTTGGTTGTGCGGTTGTTTTTGTGTGTTTTTTAAAAAACATCCGCGAAATGTATTTTGGGAAATCACATCTGTCATTTTATTATTCTGGATGGCGGGCCCGCACTTGTTTATCTTTAAAATTATTCCGGAAAAAATCCTGGTCTTGCTGGAACCTTCGAAAGCCGTAAGCCTTTTCGTTTTTGCGGCTTCAACAGTCGCGGCCTTTCAGTTTCAGTCCTGGTAAACTCAATGCCGAAAAACTTTAACCTTTTGTGGCTTAACCGCCTTAAGCGTTTTATGGCTTTTCGACATTTTGTCCGTTCCTTTTCAATTGGTTCATCCTGTCCCCAATCTTTTTCAACAAACCGAAATGACGGAAAAAGCCTCGCAAATTCAAAAAATTGTTCAAGACAAGAGAATTTTAAGTCTAACGCAGGAAAAACAACTAGCCTTCACCGGGTCAAACCGTTTAGAAAAATCGGTCGAAGAACCAGCCTCTTATTTTTTATCTAATTCCAATGGCGCATGGAAAATTCGGTCGGTAGATTATTACCTTTCTATTTGGGTCAAAAACAGCCAAAACATTCAGCTTTACTGCAATAAGGGGTTTCCCTATAGGGGCGATCTTTTAGATGTCGCCGGAGTTAGACTTTTCATGCTTCCGGAAAAACTCTCTAACGCCAAGTATCAAACCATAGGTAAATGGAAAGACGATTTTCTCATTTTAAATTCCGAAGCCTCGGAGAATTTAAGATGGGTTGATCAATCCGCTGATTTGCCTGACACGCCCAGCGTCCTAAATATCCTGGCCCAGCCCCATAGCGAGTGGCGAAAAAAAGTTTATTTGGAAAAAAATTCAACTGGCTCTTATATTGCGTTAGCCCCCGCGGAACGAAATCTTACGGCGGCTCCCGCCTTAAACAATGGGCATTTTATTAATACTCCATCAAGGTTAAGCGCGTTTTTCGAGGGACCGGGCTATGTCATTTTTAACGATAGTTACGCTCCCGGCTGGCACACCTGGGTCGATGGATCGCCCCAACCGATTTTGAAGGCCGACGGACTCTTTATGACCGTTTATGTTCCCAAAAAAGGTTTGTTCCCGGTCGATTTTCGTTATGAACCCTCTTCCTTCCGATTAGGGCTTTTCTTCTCTATGTTATCTTTGTGGTTCCTCTTGTTGATTACGGCATGGAAAGGCGTGAATGAAAAATCCTTTTCCTAAGATAGAAAATAAAACTTTGTTTTTATATTTTCTAACCATTCTTCTAAGTCTTTCTCTGATTAATTTGTTTATTCTTTTTCGAAATTATTTACCCGCTGTTCCAGACACGATGTTTTATTTTTACCCGGATCAACAATTCAACTTATCGGTTTTTCAACAAGGTTTTATACCCCTTTGGAATCCTTTAATCGCCTGTGGATCACCCCATTTGGCCGATTGGTCTTCGTCGGTTCTTTATTTTCCAGACTGGATATGGAATTGGACCGGATTATCCAAAGGCTACATGACCCTAGCTTTGGCTCAAATCCTATTTGGCTCTATTGGCTTTTTTCTTTGGTTGCGTTCACAAGAGATTGAACTCTTATGGAGTTTTTTATTGGGTCTAACTTATGTGACTTCCGGTCATTGGGTTCAATGCTGGGGACTATTGCCCCTTATTGCGACAGCCTCTTTCATTCCCTGGATTTTTTGGGCCCTTCAAAAAGCCCTGTCCCATAAGCATTTAAAATGGTGGCTTTTATCCTCTTTGTTTTTGGGAATACAAATATTGGCCGGTTATCCCTTTTATGTCTTTTATACCTGGATGCTGGTTGTCTTATGGTTTTTATTCCAAAAACCTTCGAATGTCGCCATTTCGCGTTTAGGATTGGCTCTACTGGGAGCCTTGGTCATCGGCTGTGCTCAATGGCTTCCCTTCATGGATTTTTGGAGTTCTGGAGTTCGATCGACTCCTATTGGAAATTTTCCATATTTTGATAGACCCTCCGAATTTTTAACTCTTTTGCAGCCAGATATTTTGGGGTTTCCCGGACGAGATAATTATCCCGCCGCAGTACCCAATTGGGTTTTTGGAGATCTTTATTTCGGCCTGATTCCGCTTTTCTTCTGGATATCCGCTTTCTTCAAAAGAAAAAAACAAAATCTGTTTTGGGCCTGGGCCGCCTTACTGGTCCTGATTATCATGGCCTGCTTAAATTTTCCCGGCACAAAAGGAATTCTTTTTTCTATCCTTGCGTTAATGAATCCTTCTAAAGCGGTTTGTATATTCATTTTCGCGGCCCTAACTTCCTCGGCACTCTCCTTGAATTCCTTTTTTAAAAATCCTTACGGGTCAAAAAAGGCCCCCTGGGTTTGGATGATTTCCTTACTCATTATCGTTAACATTTTTTGGACTCCCGCCCGGCTTTTGCATCTGGTGGCCAACCCCTATGGGGACCCTCAATACCAGACCAGCGTCAATCAGGTCCGACTCCTGGCCGGTCCTCATCGGGTTTTGAGTTTAAAGGCCAATACACTTCATTTTGAGTTGAATGGTTTTTATGAAAAATCATCCTTGGGACCAATCCTATCTTTTCTTCCCAACACCAATATGGTTTCCAACATCCGATCCGCTGGCGCCTATCTCAATTTCACCACCTCTTCTTTCAATGAGCTGACAAAATATTTGTTAAAGGGGTTCCCCTATAAAGGCGATCTTTTAGACATAGCGGATGTCGGCCTGCTTTTATTGCCCCAATCCTTGAATTCGAAAAAATTTAAAACTGTTGGAAAATTAAACGATAACTTTTTAATCCTTAATCAACAGGCTTCTGGTTCAATGCTCTATATCCCGGGTTCTATCGAAAAATCCAGTCGGCCCGAGGTTCTTTACTCTTTAACTCTCCCTAAAAGCCTTTGGCGACAAAAAGTTTATTTGGAAAGAAATGGCGATAAATCTGACCTGGCACTTGAACCCGCGCGGCGTGATTTGATCCTTACCGGCGCCGAAAGATTTCAAAAACCCATCGGCAGCCGGGCTTCTTTCTCGCGAAATTTTCCGGCAAAGGGTTTTGTGACTTTCAATGAATCTTGCGCGCCTGGATGGCGCGCCTGGGTAGACGGAAAACCTGAACCCATCTTGAGAGCTTATGGGCTTTTTATGGCCGTTCCCCTGTCCGAAGGGGGGCCGCATCAAGTGGATTTTCGTTATGAGCCAACTTCTTTTCGTTTGGGCGCCTTTATTTCTCTCTTGAGCTTCGGATGGTTGGTTTTTGGGGGGCTTTCCCGGCGCCGCATCTCCTAAATTCAGTTCATCGATTATGGATTCACAACATCGCTCGATCTTTTTGACTGCCAAAGAAGTCTCAGCGAAAAGACATCAGTCCAAGGTTATAATTACTCCAATTCATTTCTCCGGAAAGAACCTCTCTTGTCCTTTTTTTATAAATTTGTCATTTTCTCTTTTTTTATTTTTTTGCTGGTTTGGGGAGTTCTCTGGAAAGGCCGCCTTCCCTATTACGTTGATACCTGCAGCTATTCTTATCCGGATCACGCGGTTAATCTGGAATCATTTCGTCACGGTTTGATTCCGTTATGGAATTCCACTATTTCCTGCGGGTCTCCTCATTTGGCGAACTGGTTATCCGCCTGTTTTTATCCTCCTTATTTCATTTTCAATTTTACCGGGATGAACAATTGGTTCATGTGGATTATATTGGCGCATACTGCGCTGGCTTTTTTGGGCTTTTATCTCTGGCTGCGCTCTCAAAAGGCCGCCCCCCTTTGGAGCGCCTTAGGAGCCCTTTCTTTTGCCTGCTCAGGCCACCTGATTTCCTGCTGGGACAACCTGCCTTTCATCGCTACCGTCGTTTGGATTCCCTGGATTTTCTGGGCGGCGCAAAAGGCCCTAGAAAACCCTTCATTGAACCGATGGATTTTTTTAGGCGCCGTTTTGAGTTTGCAGGTATTGGCGGGTTATCCTTTTTTTACCTTATATACCGTCCTTTTTTTAGTCTTTTGGTTCGAGCGTCAAAAACTTTCATCGACAACCCGCGGAGCTTTTCGGCTGACCCTGTGCCTGAGCGCCTGTGCTACAGCGTTTCAATGGTTTCCATTTTTAGATCTTTTATCCTACGGGTATGTGGAGCCTTGGAAAAACTTTCCCTACTACACCAAACCTTTGGAATACATGACTTTGGTTAAACCCGACTATCTTGGTTTTTTTGGATCTCTCGATTACCGCGGAACTTTTTCCAACGCGAATTTTAATTTTTATTTTGGCTTAATTCCTTTGGGTTTATGGATTGTTTCGTTCTTTTTCATTCGACGAACTCAAACTCTTTTTTGGTCTCTCTCAGCCGGATTTTTTCTGGTTTGGATGGCCGGAAAGCAGCTATTTGTTTGGTTTTTTGTGCCCCAATCCATCATCCAATTTTTAGAACCTTCCAAATCCACCGGAATCTTTTTACTTTGTGTTATTACCTCCGCCGTTTTGACCTTGAACGCGTTTTTTCAGGAAAAAGAAAAATCAAAACTATTCTGGCCTGGTTTGCTCACCCTCTGTTGGATGTTCGACCTCTTTCGCGTTTCGTTTCTCCTGTCCTATCCCATGCCCAATCCCTTCCAAAATCCGGAAATTCGGGATAAGGCCGGTCAAATTAAAAAATTAGCCGGGGACCGCCGGATATTAACTGTCCGAACCGATAGCGACGCGGTTTTTCTAGGTCCGAACGCTTTTCAACAAAGTTTTGAGTCTCCCGTTCGCCTGGGTGTGGTTAATTCCAATTCGGTTTGGGGAATCCGTTCGGCTGACAGCTATCTCACCTTGCGTGTGGATGGGTCCATGAATCTGAAATGGTATGAGTTGAACCAGTGGCCTTATTTCGGGGATTTACTGGATGTGGCGGGTGTCCGGTTTATTTTGGCTCCTCAAGGTCTTCCTTCCAATAAGTTTAAAGTGCTGAAGAAATGGGAAAATCATTTTCTGTTTCTGAACAACCGCGCCTCGGAAGATATGCGTTTCGTGGGGAAAAAACAGGAATGGGATAGCCGTCCCGCTGTTTTAAATCAACTCACCCTTCCTCATAACCCATGGAAAGAAGTCGTTGATCTGGAAAAAAATAAAAAGGGCGGCCTGGTCAGCCTTCCGGCGGCTCAACGTTTATGGACCGAATTGATCCCTCCGAATTATGAAAGACAGGCCCCTTCACGGGCTTCCTTCAGCTTTCATTGTTCACAAGCGGGCTATGTCGTTTTTAATGAAACTTACGCTCCCGGTTGGCGCGCTTGGCTGGATGGGCGACCCGTGCCTATTTTGCGGGCTTATGGTCTATTCATGGCGACATCCATTCCCGGCCCCAGCGACCACCAACTGGTTTATCGTTATGAACCCGCTTCATTCCGTTTGGGAGTTTTTATTTCACTTTTGAGTCTGGGTTGGTTGGGTTTCTATGGTATTGCCCGGCGTCAAATTCACTAATTGGGTTTTCCCCAGAATTTCTTTGAGAATCTTGGCTATTTTAACCGCGTCGCCTTCAGCCCAAAAATCGATAAACACTTCTGGCGGCGATAAGTCTAAAAGCGACGAATGGGTATTCGTAATATCTATATGATTTTTCATTAAACTTTCAGTCATCCGAATGGCCTCTTTCTGGGGCAAAACCCATTGACCGTAAACCTTGGTTTGTTTTCCATCCGGTTGAAAATGAAAGCTGGTTTCAAACCCCATATAAGAAGGTATTTCGGTTCCGTCGTTCGTCACAGCCTTCAAAGGAGTAAATAGGAAACTCAAAGTCCCTCCGGTCCATTCGGCCGGGCCCAATATTTTTTCCAGAAGCGGGCCAAAGGCGGTTTGAGCTGCTAAAAGCGGCTTTTCTTCCAAATGAGGCAAAATCGGCATAGAAGTAGCGGCTAAAAGCGCCCGGGCTTCCTGGGCCAAAAATACCCGGGAGCCCTTCCCCGTAAAATCGACCCTTTCCACGCCGGGGTTTTCTCCATTAAAGGGGCGGTAAATGGCGGTTAATGTCAGTTGATCGGATTCCAACAGGGCTTCAATCCGCGGCACTTCCCATTCCACCAAAACCATTTCACCCATCATTAAATTGCCGTGTTGAAGGGGTAGAAAAGCGAACCAACTGGTCAAACCCGCCCGTGGATCTATCGGAAAGCCGTGAACCAGAATATTCAGATCCAACCGTGGCACATTGATTTTAAAACCATCGCCTTCCGCCTGACCCGGATAACCCACCAGTTTCTCGACTTTTTTCCAATCGCGGTTATCGGCCCAATGGGCCCAGGTGAAAATCGCTCCCGCTAAAATTAAAAATAGGCTGAGTCCTAACCATTTCATAAGCCCATTATCCACAAGCCCCGCCGCGAAGGGTTGAAAACTTGAAAATCGGCTTCGTGTTAAACACCGGTTAAACTGCGGATTCGGGGCTTTTTTTGCTTCCACCGTTTGAAGGGCAGGCTTATGATTTCAAAGCTGCTGTACATTAATTCGATTCAAAGAGATGTTGATGCCGCCCTCACCACAACCCCAGTCTCCTTTTCAAATCAAAAAAATCTGGGGCGAAGCCACCGGCTTTTTGAGCCGCTATCAGAAAATTTGGTGGATTGACCTGGTTCTTCTCTTCGGACTTATCGGCCTGATTTTTGGAATGATCAACGTGGCCGGCGAATGGACCGGCGTTCACCGCCCCGCGGTGGAAATTGATCTCTCCCCCTGGGCTCTCCCCAAATACACCTTCTACTCTCTTTGCCGCGGCATGATGGCTTACATCCTGTCATTTATCTTTACCATCGCTTACGGCTATTGGGCGGCCAAAGATCACATCGCGGAAAAAGTTTTAATTCCCATGCTGGATATTATGCAAAGTATCCCGGTGCTGGGTTTTATGCCTCCTCTCATGCTGGCCATGGTCGCCATTTTCCCCAACAGCAATATCGGTTTGGAATTGGTGGCGGTGATCATGATTTTCACCGGTCAGGTCTGGAATATGACTTTCAGTTTTTATCAATCCCTCCGCTCCATACCCATGTATTTACAGGAAGCCGCCGCGATCTACCGCTTCAATTGGTTCAGCAAAGCCACCAAACTCGAAATTCCCTTCTCCGCCATCGGCCTGATTTGGAACAGCATGATGAGCATGGCCGGCGGATGGTTTTTCCTCACCGTCAGCGAGGCTTTTCAACTGGGTGATAAGGATTTTCGTCTTCCCGGTTTAGGTTCCTACATGAGCGTGGCCGCCGACAAGGGCGACGATTGGGCCAAGCTTTACGGCGTAATCGCCATGATTACCATGATTGTGGCTTTGGACCAGCTTCTCTGGCGTCCCATGGTGGTCTGGGGTCAAAAATTCCGCGTGGAGGAGGGCGGAGCCGAGGAAGGGATGAACTCCTGGTTTTTGGATTTCATCTACCGCTCGCAAATTATTCAGTTTTTCCAAAATCTTTTTAAACCCAAGCAGGTCAATTCCACCGAGGCCATGCCTCCCTCGGATAAGCCCGTCACGCCGGTGGTTACCGGTAATCGGGACGCGAACGCGCGTTTGTCTCAAATCATTTCCATTGCGGCTTTTATCGCGCTGTTGGGACTCATGGCGTTCGGCGCTTATAAAATTTTTGAGCTTTTCATCAAAGTTCACGCGGATCAGTGGCAGCTCATTGTGCTGGAAGCTTTGGCGACCCTGGGACGGGTTTTGGTCGCGGTAGGCCTTTCGGCGGTTTGGACCATTCCAGTCGGACTTTGGATCGGACTTTCTCCCCGCCTCTCCCGCATCGCCCAGCCCTTCGTTCAGGTAGCGGCCTCTTTCCCCGCGCCCATGCTTTTCTCTTATATTATTTTTATGATGCATATCTTCGGCATCCCTCTCAACTGGGGCGCCATCGCCTTGATGATCCTCGGCGCCCAATGGTACATTTTGTTTAACGTCATGGCCGGCGCCATGGCGATTCCCTCGGACCTTTTAGAAGCCGCCCGCATGTACCGCATCACTGGCTGGCAGCGCTTCACCAAAGTTTATCTTCCCGGTATCTTTCCTTATCTGGTCACCGGCATGGTCACCAGCGCCGGCGGTACCTGGAACGCCAGCATTGTGGCTGAATACGTGACCGATAAGGGTCAAACTCTGACCGCTTTTGGACTAGGCTCCCAAATCAGCGACGCGGCTTCCAAAGCCGATTACCCCATGCTGGCCGCCAGTGTAGTGGTCATGTCCCTCATGGTCGTCGCTTTTAATCGGCTGGTGTGGAAGAGGCTTTATCGTTTGGCTGAAGAAAAGTATTCTTTAAGCAAATAGGGGTGACTTATGTCCGTAGACGTTAAAGAAGTAAAAACCGACTCGAAGCTCATCGAAGTCAAAAATGTGTCCCAGGAATTTAACCTTCCCAACGGCAAAACCCTTAAGGTTTTAGCGGACGTCAACTTATGCATCAACAAGCGCGAAGTGATCGCTTTACTGGGGCCTTCCGGCTGCGGCAAATCAACTTTGCTCCGCATTTTGGCCGGCCTGATTCCTCCCAGCAAGGGCGAGGTCTTTTATCACGACCAGCCCCTGCACGATTTGAACACCGGCGTCAGCATTGTGTTTCAAAGTTTCGCTTTATTTCCCTGGATGACGGTAGCGGAAAATATTCAGACCGCCCTCCAATCCCGCGGATTTCCCGCCAATGAAATTGAGGACCGCGCCCAGAAAGCCATTCAAATGGTCGGCTTGGTGGGCTTCGAGGAAACCTATCCCCGTGAACTCTCGGGTGGCATGAAACAGCGCGTCGGCATCGCGCGGGCCCTTTCGGTGGACCCGGAAATTTTATTCATGGACGAGCCCTTCAGTCACGTGGACGCCCTCACCGCCGAATCCTTAAGAGCGGAAGTCATCGACATCTGGGCTGCCCATGATAAAAACCCTTCTTCCGTCCTGATGGTCAGCCACGATATCTCCGAAGTGGTTTATATGGCCGACCGCATTGTGGTTTTGGGAACGAATCCGGGGCATATTTTGAAGATCGTGGAAAATCCTCTTCCCCGTCCCCGCGACTACCGCGCCGCGGACTTTAACAAGCTCGTCGATCAATTGCATGACATCATCACCGGCCATGAAATTCCCGACGTGCCGGAGCCGGTGCTTCAGCCCAATGAGCTTCCTCCCGCCGAATCCCTTCCCGACGTATTGCCCGGAGAGATTGTGGGTATTTTGGAATATCTGGATGCCCGCGGCGGAAAAGAAGACGTGTTCCGCATCGCCACTGAAACCGACAAGGAATTTGGAGACATTTTAAAAGTCGTCAAAGCCGCCGAACTTTTGGACTTTGTCGACACGCCCAAGCGTACGGTCGTTTTAACACCCGATGGACAGCGCTTCATGAAAGCCACTTCGCAGGAACGCCAGAACATCTGGAAGGAACAGCTCCTCAAACTGCGTCTCTTTAAACAGGTCAACGATATGCTGGCCAAACACCCCCGCAAAAAACTGGACGCCGAACTGGTTCAGGAAATTATTATCCTCAACCTGCCGTCGGAAAACTTTGAAAAGACTTTCGAGACCTTTATCCAATGGACCCATTACGGAAACCTTTTTGCTTACGATGAGGACACCAAAAAGATTTTCTATCCCCGTAAAAGGGCTCCCCGCAACCCGAAACAAAAGGGCGATTCCAACACAACCAGCCCGGATCAGCCCAACGGAACATCAACCCCCGCGTAATTCGCCCCGAATCATATATTGAGGCGCTTCCGTTTTTGTTGGTCTTAAAGGCGGCGGGGATGTTATTTTGGGTCGTCTGAATCCCCATGAAATGAGGCCTTATGGACTTTTTACACCAAGCCGTCGATTTCTTTTTACACCTGGACAAACATCTCAACGACATTTTTCAAAATTACGGCCTTTGGACCTATGGAATCCTATTCGCGATCATTTTCTGCGAGACGGGTTTGGTCATTACCCCCTTTTTGCCGGGTGATTCCCTGCTCTTCGCCGTGGGCGCCCTGTCCGCCAAGGGGTCGTTAAATGTGGTGCTCGCCTATCTCATCATGACCGGCGCGGCCCTTTTGGGCGACAACACCAATTACTGGATCGGCCGGTTTCTGGGCGAAAACGCTTTCGGTAAACTGGTGAACCAGAAACATCTGCACCGTACCCATGAGTTTTATGAGAAGCACGGCGTTCTGACCCTGGTGATCGCTCAATTCGTGCCCATTATCCGCACTTTCGCCCCCTTTGTGGCGGGCGTGGGCAAAATGACCTATTCCCGTTTCGTTACTTTTAACCTGATCGGGGTTTTGTCCTGGGCGACCTTATTCTTGTGGAGCGGTTACTTCTTCGGCGGGTTGGACTTTGTTCAGCAGAATTTCCACTATGTAGTTTTGGGCATTATTTTGGTCTCGATCACGCCCATCGTCTTTGAATTGGCAAAAGTGATTTTGGGTAAAACCCCAGAGACTAAGAAAGCCTCGGCTAAAAAGAAGAAGTAACAAACCGTGAGTTCTGTTTAGTTGATGGGCCTTCTGAAGTTTAAAAGAGTTTTCACTTCAGGCCGCTTTAAAAACTCATTAAAAAACAAACGGGCGAATTGAAGACCACTCTTTTCATCCAAATGTCTTCCGTCAAAGGTTTCCATCCCATCCGGTTTAACCACAATGAGGGGCAATCCTAATAATCGGGCCGCAGCGTCCACATTTTGATATGGCTCTTCCGCTTTTGAAATCAGCATTCTTTTTTCATCGTTCTTTATCGATTGATCCAGACGGCCCGTCTCGTCCGTGCCGTAAGGTATGCTGGTCAGAATAATTTTTATCCCGCGGCTTTTCATTTTTTGAATGAACCGGCTGGCGTTTTTAAACTCATCCGGTGAAAGTGATTCTTGACCATGGCCACGGCTGGCCACTGGAACCGGATTCTCGTCAAAGTTTCCCGAGGCTAAACAGCCTGTCTGAACCGAACGATAGGCCACGACAGGCTCCGCTCCATAAATTTTTCCTAATCCCAGCCGGGGGAATAACCGGTGTAAATGGGACCGCAAAAACCATGAAATATTGTGCTCAACCACTTTAAGGAACGCCTGACAATAACCCATCTTGAGGGTTTCCTCCCCGTAAGGCGAAAACCCCGAACTAAAAAAATGATTCTCATTAATAACGATGATGGAGGGAGAAAGACGTAACTGATCGATGAAAGCCTTGGCCATGGCCAATCCATCCCCATAAGGCACTGAAAGGTTGTAAACCCTTATTCCTGTTTTTTCAGTAAAAACTTTAACCGATTCATTCCGAAAAGCGAAGAAGGGTTTCGAATTACCCAATATCAACACGTCCGCTTTGGGAGCTTCCCGGGCGGAATTTTCAATTCCGTAGTACATCGCGTAAAGATCAAAAGCCTGGTCGCTATCGGTTTCCATCACCATATAACCGTCACCTTTGTCCAAGACCGGAAGATTCCCCATCCAGGATTCCAGAGGAAAGTAATGGTGGAACAGCAGACCCAAACCGGCGCAAATGGAAAAGGTAATTGCAAACGCGATAACCGCGTTTCGGGTGGAGTGCGGATTAGAATTGGAAATAGAGGAACGCATTGGTTTTTCCATAAAGGGTAAATATTCCATAAAGCATAAGGGCGCAAATAAAACCCTTTTCAACGCCACGGGGTAAAGAAATCCACCCCTGCTCCGCTAAAAAAGCCCTTCCATGAAGAAGAATCACCGGTATGACAAACCACAGGGCGGGCAGAATGGCCAGGGCGTTATTCGGATCAAACCCGCCGTTAAACAGGTTGTTAAAAATGCGGAAGGCCTGCCCCAAAGTATCCGAGCGGAAAAATATCCAGCTGACTAAAACGGTGCCCTGCACCGCTAAAAACCAGGTTATTTTCACCAGCGGCGACTTCATCTCAAACAGATGATTTGACCGCAAAATCCTTTCAAAAATGAGCGCTGTCCCATGAATAAAGCCCCAAAACACAAAGGTCAGGGCGGCCCCATGCCACAACCCCGCCAGTAAGAAAGTAATCATGAGAGCCGAAAAAACTTTCAACTGAGACCCCTGATTGCCCCCCAGGGGGATGTAGAGATAATCCCGAATCCAGGTGGATAAAGTAATATGCCAGCGGGTCCAAAATTCCCTGAAGGAACCGGCGATATAAGGGTTGTTAAAGTTCATCGGCAGTTTAAAACCCAAAAGATAGGCCGTGCCCATGGCAATCTGGGAATAGCCCAGAAAATCGGAAAAGATCTGGCACGAAAACAAAATCGTCAGCGATAAAGGCACCATCGAAGACATCCCGTCCGCCGCCCCGTACCTCCAAAACTTGTTCACGTAATCGCCGATGTTGTCCGCCACCACCATTTTAAAAAACAAACCCGAAACAATTAAATAAAAACCCTCCAGACAGACCTTTAAACGAATTTTTCTTTTTCGATCAAACTGATAAAGCAGTTCTTTCGCCCGGACAATGGGACCGGAAACAAGGTGGGTAAAAAAGCAGACGAACAGTAAAAAACGCCAGTAGGTATTTTCCGGGCTGATCTTTTTCCGGTAAATATCAATGGTGTAACTCATGCTTTGAAAGGTAAAAAACGAAATGCCTATGGGAATAATGATGTCCCAATGGGCCGGCGCCATATCGATATGAAACAAGCGCAATAAAAGCCGTGAAACGTCGGTGAAAAAATTCAAATACTTGAAAAAGGCCAAAAGTCCCAAATTCGAGGTTAAGGATAAAACCAAATAGGCTTTTCGATAAACAGCCGATGAACTCCCGGCGATTTTATGGCCGGCGTAATAATCCACCACCGTCGTAAAAAGCAGTAAAAGCAGATACCAGGGAACAAAGGAACCGTAAAAAACAAGACTCGCCGCCAGTAGCATCAAAAGATAAGATTTTTCGTTTTTATTCGGCCCCCAAAAAAAACGGCCGATTAAGACAAAAATGAAGAAGAATAAAAAAGTGAAAGAGATAAAACTCATTCATACGCCTCTCTTGAAACCATTCCGGTTCAAAGCCGCTCTAAGCCTCTTTGCTTTTTAAACTGACCTTGAACCATCCTCGAACCAAATTATTCACGGGAAATTCAAAAATGCGATAAGAAACAAAAGCCATCGTTGTGGTCGCGATCACATAAAAAATAAGTCCCAAAAACCTATCGACATGAATCAACTCCGGAGTGACCAGGTAAAGAATAATCACATGGAACAAATAAGACGCGTAACTGTATTTACCAGGCACAGAAAAAAATTTAAACCATTTGGATTTAAATAGTTCCAAATGGATGGCTCCCAAAAGAAATAAAAATACTCCACCTCCAATCACAATAGGTTTAATGTCTCCTTCTCCGAAATAATCAAGGCCGTAAGAGATAACAATAAAAACAGCGCCGATGAAGGAAAAAAGAAAGCACAGGTTCTTTTTTAAAAGCAGCCGCGTTCCAAACTGTTTGCATGCCAAATAAAGCAAAACCCCTATCGCTATCTCCCCATAACAGTTGATGTTTCCCTGAACCGCGACACGGGTAACGCTGGGCCAACCGCCGGGAAAATTAAATTTCCATAAAAGACAAACCAAAACCACGGTCATCAAAGCTAAAACCAACCGCCGGGTGTTTCCCAAAATCCTTAAATAAAAGGGGTAAAAAATATAAAACTGCTCTTCCACCGCCAGCGACCACAAAATACCCCAGTAAAGACCCACTTGCTGCCATTCGTCGAATTTAAACGCCAACGCCCAATTAAAGGAAAAGGTGAAAAGCGACAGCCAGAAAGACCATGCCGTTCCCTCTCTGGGCAATTTAAAACAGTAGATGAAAAAGCGGGAGGTTTCGCCAAAGAAAAATATTAAGGAATATAAAAACAGAATTCCGACAAAGATTTGAAGCAGATAAAGGGGAAGGATTCGGGCCGCGCGGCGCACGTAAAAATTCTTCCAGCTGGGTTTAAACAGCCCTCCCGGGCCCAAATCAATGATGCGGGTGATGAGAAAGCCCGAAACGACTAAAAACATCAACACGCCTCCTCCGCCATTGGAGGTTATCCAGTCCCATACTAAGCTTTTGGAAGAACCCGGTTGATTCAACACACTAGCCAAATGACTGGCCAGTACCGAAAAAATAGCCAAACCTCGGACTAAATCAACAACTTGGATGTTATTGCTGGCAATGGGTAAGCTTTTATCCATGCGGCTATTCTAACCGATCATCTGAACCCGGCATCACCATTGACTGATTAAACGGGCCTGGATTCAATCGCCGTATACCGCCGCTTGAGCTTTAAAAACAACTTTTCAAAACAATGGTAAGAAAGAATGGAAATACCAATGCTAAAAGCCAATCCCACAGTTAAATTCACGGCCTCAAAATCAAAAACGGTGAATCGCAGATACCAATGAACCATCATCCACTGGATCAGCAAACCGGCTAAATAATAAGCCCAAATGTGATAAACATATAAACCATAGGATATTTTTCCCAGATGAACAAAAACCCAGTGAGAAAAAAAACGTTTCAGAGAATCGATCCGGGTAATTGAGAAAATAAGACAGCAAAAACCCAGATCCATCAAAAAATATTGCCAAACCAAGCTTGTTGTTTGTTTTTTGTAATCCATAAAAAGGACAATGTTAACCAGAAGTGCCAAGCCTGCTAGCCCAAATCCCGCCGCGGAAAACTTTTGAGAAAAACGGATCAACTCATCTTCAAATAGGGCCAAGCAAGTCCCCAGCACAAAGGGATCCAGCCGCGTTAATGTGCAGACCCATATCGTAGGGTAAGGGGATCCCATCATCAGCGCCGCCACTCTCGCCGCCGCCGTGAACGCCAGGAAAAATAAAGACAGTTTTAAAACTGATCTTTTTTTAAACCGGGTTAAAACCAATAAAAGGGGACCCACGAAATAATACTGCTCTTCCAAGGGAATGGTCCAAAGCGGAAGCAGCAAAAGATAGGACGAATAAGAATGAAAGCTGATGACCCAATTACCCACCAGCAAAAGGTAAGGCCATAAATAGGTATGGATGGTCGTTTGAAACGCCGCGTCGCCAAAAAAAGTATTAAACCATCCCAAAAGGGGGAAAATCAAAAAACCCAGCAAACAGGCAAAATAATACAAAGGCCAGATTCTTAAAATTCTCCGGATATAAAAATCTTTGAGAGAAACCCGATTTGTTGACTTCCATTCCAGATACAGGAGTTTGGTAATCAAATAGGCGCTTAAACAAAAAAACAGATCCACACCCATCCAGCCATGCAAATGTAAATTGAAAATGGAACCCATGAAAGTAGGCGGAACAACGTAACCATTGGGCACAGGCAAGTGATGGAGAAACACCAGAAAGAAGGCGAAAAAGCGGAGGCCATCTAATTCAGGACGATAAAATTTTAAATCGGTGCCGGGTTTTTGCATGTGAATTTTAGTTTAACATGATTCATGAAAATCAAACAAAGCGGCCCGGTCTGGCTCTTTTTTTTCAAAATGAACAAAATGCTGAATTGACAAGGGTCAGACGCCAAAGATGGTTTCGTGAATATTTTCATCTTACAGGTTCCCATTCCATAGACTCATCCTTAAAATTTAACTAGTTTCAATTATTCTATTTCCATCTCAATAAGGTTATTCTTTCTGCTGTCGTTCCATTCTGTATTTTACTGGCGGTTATGGACACACCGGTTCACCAACCCACTTCAGCCCTCTCTACTGATAAAAAACAATGGTGGGAACCCACAGTTTCAAAAGCTGAAACCTATTTGAGTGAAAAACCTTTTCTCGGGTCTTTTTTGGTCTCCCTTCTGCTTACTTCGCTCATCCTTCTACTGTTCAGACCCTATTTCCAGTGGAACGACGATTATTACGCGCTTCTGATCTTAAAAGGCATCGGCTTAAACTGGGCTCCCAGCGAATTCAATGTTCTGGAAAATCCCCTGCTTTGCCTCGCGTTGAAAAATCTTTTCATCCGGTTTCCCTCGGTGGAATGGTTCAGCTGTTTTTTGTTTTCTCCCATTTTTTATCCACCTGGGCCATCCTGGCCGCGTTAAACCTGGGCACCTACCGTTTTTTCAAAACCGCGCTTTTCATCCTGGGTTCAATTGTTCTGGAAGTGCGCTTTTTGATCAATATGCAATATACGGAGGTTGCCGCGGCCGCGGCCATTGGCGCCTTTTTGCTGTTGGCCGCCCTGTGGAGAAAAGACAATTCCCCCTTTCTCAAACCCGCGCTCGCGTTATCCTTCGCGCTGACGCTCATCTCGGTTCTCGTCCGCCCCTATTCACTGGGGTTAATCGTCCTGGCCGCTGTCCCGGCGGGCCTTTATCTGCTTTGGAAAGCAAAAATGACGTCTTATCGATGGAGATTATTGGGCTTTATGGCCATCACAACCCTTGTCGCTTTAGCGGTAGTCGCTTTCTACCATTACGATTACGCCCAGCATTCCGAATGGAAGGATTACGATTCGATTACCAACCAGTATGTTCAGCTAAGCCAATTCAGAAATCCAACCTACGATCAATCGTCTCAATCCCTTTTCAGTTCAGTCGGGTGGAGCGCCAACGATCTGCAGCTTTTTAAATACAACTACTTCATGGACCCGGACACTTACAGCGTTGAAAAGCTTCAAAAGCTCAACGACTTTTTCCCTCGGTTCGGGTTTAACAAAAGCCCCCAGGATACCTTCGGCAGCCTGTTGGGAAACCCCGGATTTTTGGTCGCGTTATTGTTTTTCCTGTCGATGCTTCCCTGGATCGCGGCTGAAAAATTGTGGTTTATCGCCGTGGATGCCCTCTGGACCGTCTTGATCTTTTGTTTTTTTCAATGGGTTTTGAAATTGCCGGAGCGAATCTTTCTTCCCTGCCTCTATTGGCTCAACTGCCTTGTCCTATTTTTCGCCGTTCCAAAAACACGGATGCCTGTTAAAAGCCCAAACAAGCCTTCGAGAATCCTTCAATGGGCCCTGGCTCCGCTGGTTCTTTGTTTTCTGTTCACGGCCTATCTGCTTCTCCTGCACTATGTCAAAGTCCGCTACTGGACGACTCAGGAAGTGAAATTAAAATCATCCATGGAATATCTCAATCCCCAGGATGATCAGGTTTTCGTGACCTGGGGTGACGCTTTTCCCTATACCAAGATCGGCGCCTTTGACAACGACGAGTTTCTCCGGCACTTCCACACCATCGCCATCGACTGGTTCCAGCGCTCCCCCATTACCACCGCCATGATGGATCACTATGGTTTAAAGAATCTTTTCAAGGACATGGTCAATAACCCCAAAGTCTTTTTAATCTGCCACCCGGATGAATTGGGCCTGTATCAGGTCTTCATGAAGGAAAAATATAATCTCAACATTATGTTTTATAGGGTTTTCAACTCGGACCAATTTATGGTTTTTGCCGTTCGTTCTTCATAACAGCGTCAAACCAACCTTGTGCCGCTGGGGCATTTGTATTGTCCGTGTTTATGGGGCTTACTTTATAGAATAGAGAACAATAGTGGCGCACTCCTCGCAATGACATCAAAGCAAAACCCCGTGTTTCCCTGACCAATCAACCCAGTTATTCGCTGTATAATTAAATAGTTAAAGCGCCGTATTGCTAACTAAACCCGGGGCCATACCCATGCCGAAACACTTACTTTCCCGACAAATTTTTATCCGCTTGGCGCTTCTTTATCTTTTCACCCTTTCCCCCGCTTCGGCCCGCCAGCAAATGCATGGGCATGTGCCCCCGGAAGCGAATACTTCGTCTTACCTGGGCGCGATGGATAGGGCCTCAACCCTGAATTTGGCCATCAGCCTGCCTTCGCAAAATCAGGATGGACTCCAGCAATTCCTCAGCGCGGTTTATGACGAACACAGCCCGCTTTACCACCATTTTTTAACTTCGGACCAATTCGCCCAACAATACGGCCCCACCGATTCGGATTATCAGGCGGTGGTGGACTTTGCCAAAGCCCACGGCCTGACTGTGATAAATACCTACCCCAACCATCTTCTGGTGGATGTGAAAGGTTCGGTCTCTGATATTCAAAAAACATTCCACGTGAACTTGAACCGCTACCGCCGGGAAGATGGAAGCGAGTTTCACGCCCCCGACCAGGAACCTTCCCTGGATTTGGAGGTACCGGTCGCTTATGTCACGGGTTTGGAAAATCACCGTGTACCCAAACCGCTGCTGCTGCCGTTTGAGAAAACGACGGGCAATTTTATTCCCCATCCCAACACCGGAACCGGGCCCGTCGGTTTGGGCTATCCCTATTTCGGAATGGATTTTAGGAATATTTATGTTTCCTGTTTATCCCCCGTAACCCAGGGCGCGGGACAAACGGTGGCATTGGTTGAGTTTGACCGTTATTACACCGTGGATATCACCAATTACGCCAATGCCGCGGGCTTCTCCGCTCCAAAACTAAACAATATCTCAATCGATGGATTTTCCACCTCGGGTAACCCGACCAATGCGGGGAACGGGGAGGAAGTTTCTTTGGATATTGAAATGGTAATGTGCATGGCTCAGTCCGCCCAAATTAACGTTTACGAGGAACAGAACGGCGGAAACGCGGATGATGTTCTCAATCAAATCGCGGTCGACAACACAGCAAGGCAGATCAGTTGTTCCTGGGGCGGCTTTGGCGACAGCGGCACTTCCATTATTTGCAACGCCTACGCCGCGCAGGGACAATCTTTCTTTGTCGCCGCCGGGGATACGGGCGCCTATGTGGCCGGAGACCCCTTGCCGGTGGTTGAGGGTCCCTTGGATAGCACGTCTAATATGACAGTCGTCGGCGGAACCAATCTGGTCACCAGCGGCTCCGGCGGCTCTTTGGGCTCCTATTCCAATGAATCCGTCTGGAACCAGTCGCCCGGGCCGGCGGCCACTAAAACCCCCGCGCCTAACGCGGTGGCCAGCGGCGGTATTTGCAGCGCCGCCGCCCTGCCCATACCCACTTATCAAATACCTTTTGATTCCGCCAACAGCGTATCCACTCAATGGCGCAATATTCCTGATGTGTCCATGGACGCGGAAAATGTGGAGCTTTACGCGGATAACGGCCTTCGCGGTGTATCCGGCGGCACCAGCGCTTCCACCCCTCTGTGGGCCGGCTTGATGGCGTTGGTGAATGAAATCGCGGCGAGCCAGGCCAAAGGCCCCATCGGTTTCGCCAATTATTATCTTTATAACTTGGCCCTCACCAATTACGC
>Ga0206829_10170_pt1 | contig 23439 bp, 20 predicted proteins | sample Alteio_BWOrgCont_75_FD_152862 | JGI IMG/M metagenome (GOLD analysis project Ga0206829, IMG submission 152862) | Enriched cells from forest soil in Barre Woods Harvard Forest LTER site, Petersham, Massachusetts, United States -... | ecosystem: Environmental > Terrestrial > Soil > Temperate forest >... | reverse complement strand
TTTTCCGAGTAATAGACATTCCATTTCTTTGAAAAGTGAAAATAAAAAAGCTTATGATGAATTAAAAAAAATATTACAAGACTTTTAATTAACTAGCAACAATTTTAAAATATGTCACTCCTACGGAGTTTATCATACCTATATATTACCTTACTAATATGATGCCATTCCTACGGAATTTTTTGATACTCCGTAGGAGTTAAATCATAATAGAAAAGATAAATCCACAAGAAAACCACACCCTCACCCCTCTTCTATACAATATCTCCCAAGCAAAACCCACCTCCATCCTGTTGTTGATTCTCTTCATTCAATCAACAAAGAAAACTTTAAATTAAACAACCAGATAAAAGACTATTTTTGCAGCCTTAAAACAAAGAAATAAAAGTATATGAAATTAGTAACGTATGTAAAGGATAATGATATTCGGCGGACATATAGAGGAATTTTCGTTGATGGTAAAATTTATGATTTAGAAACAGCTTCTGATAAGATTTCATTTCCTGTTCCAGGTGAATCAATGCTTGAACTTTTATCAGAAACAGACGGAATTAAGGATGCTTTAGTAGTCGAAGAAGAAATCAAAGATAAACCTTCAAAGTTTAAGCCTATTGAAGAAAATATACAACTTCTTGCTCCCATTCCCTACCCTACTTCCTGCCGCGATGGCTATGCTTTCCGTCAACATGTAGCTGCTGCCAGAAGGAACAGAAAGGTTGATATGATTCCTGAATTTGATGAGTATCCTATCTTCTATTTTACCAATCATAATGCCATTCAAGGTCCCGGCGTGATAGAATGTATGCCCGATCATTTCAAGCAATTGGATTTTGAATTGGAAGTTGCAATTGTTATCGGAAAGAAAGGTCGAAACATAAGAGCTAAAGATGCTGATGAATACATTGCCGGCTATATGATCATGAATGATATGAGTGCAAGAGTCTTGCAAATGGAAGAAATGAAATTGAATCTTGGTCCTGCAAAAGGAAAAGATTTCTGCACGGTGATTGGTCCTTATCTTGTTACCCCTGACGAACTCGAATCCTTTAAAGTTCCGGCAAAAGAAGGGCATGTAGGTAATGCTTATAATCTTAAAATGTCTTGCAAAGTGAATGGAATAAAAGTCTCTGAAGGGAATATGGCAGATATGGATTGGACTTTTGCCGAGATCATAGAAAGAGCTGCTTATGGAGCTGATATATTGCCCGGAGATGTAATAGGTTCGGGCACTGTGGGTACTGGTTGTTTCCTGGAATTGAATGGCACAGGTTTATTGAATGATCCGAATTATAAACCTCAATGGCTTCAAGATGGAGATGTCGTAGAAATGGAAATAGATTGTTTAGGAAAGCTAACAAATACCATAAAGAAAGCGGATAGTGATTTTTCAATTTTGGAATTAAAGAAGGGAATAAAGGTATAAGGAAATAAAGGTATAAAGGTATAGGGAATAAGGGTATAGGGAAATAAAGGTATAGGGGAATAAAGGTATATAGGTATAAAAGTATATGGCAAAAAGAAGAAATTTAATTGAAATGTTGTATGGTATTTCCTTATTCCCATATACCTTTATACCCTTATACCCCTATACCCCTATATCCTTATACCTTTATACCCTTATACCCTATTCCCTTATACCTTTTTAAAAGTCATGCAAACAATAGATACAGAAGCAGAAAAGAAAGAAATTCTTAAACGATATAGGAATTTATTAAAGGCTTGCAAACCCACTATAGAAGGCAAGAAAATGATTCGACTTGCCTTTGATACTGCAATGGAAGCCCATCAAGAGATGCGCCGCAAGTCCGGAGAGCCATACATCTATCATCCTATTGCCACTGCACAGATTGTTGCTGAAGAAATTGGTCTTGCAACAACTTCTGTTGTAGCTGCTTTGCTGCATGATGTGGTGGAAGATACTGACATTACCCTGGAAGATATTGAGCGGATGTTTGGTAAGAAGGTCGCACAGATAGTTGATGGATTGACAAAAATTAAAGGAGTATTTGATCAAACAAGTTCTTTGCAGGCAGAGAATTTTCGGAAGATGTTATTGACTCTTTCTGATGATGTAAGGGTGATTCTTATCAAGCTTGCCGATAGATTGCATAACATGCGAACTCTTGATTCTATGCCAAGAGATAAACAATTAAAGATAGCTTCTGAAACAAAATATCTCTATGCTCCTCTCGCTCATCGCCTGGGATTATATGCCATTAAGACTGAACTGGAAGACCTTTCAGTAAAATATACCGATCCCGAAATCTATAGAAACATTGCCCAAAACCTTCAACAGACCAAGAGAGACAGAAATAAATTCATACAGGAGTTTACTCAACCGATTGCAGATGCTTTAGAGAAGCAGGGCTATAAGTTTGAGATTAAAGGACGTCCTAAATCAATCAATTCTATCTGGAATAAAATGAAGAAACAAGGAGTTTCTTTTGATGAGATTTATGATCTTTTTGCGATAAGAATTGTCATTGATACTACCCCTGATAACGAGAAGGCGGATTGCTGGGGAGTTTATTCCATAGTAACAGATTACTATCATCCAAACCCTGATCGGCTGCGGGATTGGATATCTATTCCAAAAGCAAATGGTTATGAATCTTTGCATACCACAGTTATGGGTACTAATGGAAAATGGGTCGAAGTTCAGATACGTTCTGAACGCATGGATGAGATTGCAGAGAAGGGTTATGCAGCTCATTGGAAGTATAAAGATAATGCAACCGATAATGCTCTTGATGAATGGATCAATCGCATCCGTGAAATGCTGGAGAATCCTGAATCAAATGCTCTTGATTTCATTGATGAATTCAAATTGAATTTATTTGCTGATGAGATATTCGTATTTACTCCAAAGGGCGAGCTGCGCAAGCTTCCCGCTAATTCTACAACATTAGATTTCGCCTTTGATATTCACACCGAAGTAGGATATAAATGTATTGGTGCAAAGGTCAATCATAAGTTGGTTCCGTTAAGTTATGTTTTAAAAAGTGGAGACCAGATAGAGATCATTTCTTCTTCCAAACAAACCCCTAAAGAAGACTGGTTAAACTATGTAACCACAGCCAAGGCAAAGTCAAGGATTAAAGACTTTTTAAAAGAAGATAAAAGAAAGATTGCTGAAGAAGGAAAGGCTATTCTTCAAAGAAAATTCCGTCATCTAAAGATTACATTCAATACTAATAATATCAATGAAATCCTTGCCCACTATAAGATTGCAAGTCCTTTGGATTTATATTATAAGATAGCTCAAGGAACCATAGATATTAAAGACCTTAAAGACTTTGAACAGGAAAAAGATAATATAAAAGCTAAAACTCCCAATCAAAAACCGGAAGGAAAATCCTTTGAAAAGATGGTGAAAGATATTCGAGGTTCCACAGATTTGGTTATTGGCGAGGATATGGATAAGTTCGAATATACCTTAGCACCTTGTTGCAGCCCGATTCCGGGCGATGATGTCTTTGGTTTTATAACTATTAATGAAGGGATAAAAATTCACCGTACCAACTGCCCGAATGCCATTCAATTAATGTCTAATTATGCCTATAGAATCGTTAAAGCACGCTGGACTAATCAGAAAGAAATCGCTTTCCTTGTTGGCATTTCCATTACCGGCATTGATGAAGTAGGAGTAGTAAATAACATCACCAAAGTCATCTCCAGCGAACTCAAAGTAAACATGCGTTCTATCTCCATTGAAAGTAATGACGGTATCTTTGAAGGAACTATTATGTTATTCGTTAATGATACCGACCACCTCACCAAGCTTATCAAGAAACTGAAAGGTTTAAACGGGATATTGACGGTGAATCGGATAGACTCTAATTAAGAATCCAATCTTCCTTATTTATTCGATAAATATAAGCATCTATATTCATCCAATTGGTAGCTTTTGTAAGGATTAATCCATTTTTATCTGCTACCCTTTGAGACTTAATATTTCCCCTGGCTATAATTGAAATCAGTGAATCACAAAGATTATTTCTAAAACCAAAATCAATAAATAGTTTGGCAGCTTCAGGCGCAAAGCCTTGTCCCCAGTGCTTTTTAAAGATATGATAGCCTACTTCTATTTCCGATTTCCCTTCAACATTCTGCTCTATCAAACCACACATTCCAATAAATTCATTGGTTCTTTTATCAAGAAGTGCCTGCAAGCCATATCGCTTTTCCTGATAACGCATCAATTGGCGGTCTATCCAATGTTTTGCCCGTTCTTCATTGGACGATATTCCATAATCCGGCAAAAATTCCAAAGCCTCTTTATCGTTAAAGAAGTTTGCCCAAATTTTAATGTCTTCAAGAGTTAGAAAACGGGTAAGCACTCTTTCAGATTCTAAATTATCTTTATATAAATACATTTTCTTCAATTAATAGCCATCTCTTTTTTCATTATTTCAGAATTCATCCGCAAAACTAACAATCAATCCGATAAAACAACCTTCCATTCAAGATTTTTGAGCATTTTAAGAGGTTCGTTTAAGTTTGTATTATCTTCGCGATTCATTTCTTGAACCAGTTCCCAATATAAAGTGTGACAAAATGTCAGTTAAAAAGGTCTTATGGATATTTTATCTCACACTATTGCCAAGTTAAGCACCAAGAAGAAAAGTTTACTTGATATCTTCGCCAAATTATGCATTAAGATGTTTATCTTACTCGATACCTCTGCCAAGATATGCATTAAGACGTTCTTCTTACTCGATATCTTCGCCAAGATATGTACTAAACTTTTCATCTCATCTCATACCTCTGCCAAGATATATACAAAGATGTTCATCTTATTTGATACCTTCGCCAAGATGGGTACTAAACTTTTCATCTTACTCTACATCTTGAATAAGTAGTGAGTTCTTATTTTCTTGAGAACTCGTATCTTGGTCAAGGATTGAGGTCTTATTTTTATTTTACCTCACTCCTTGGCTAAGAGGCGATGTCTTCTTTTTCAGAGACCTCATATCTTCGCCAAGTTATGTATTCTGGAAATTTCCATACCTCATACTATTATCAAGATGTCAATTATCGTCTTTGATAAAGCCCCATGCTTCCTGATGCTGTGATTAATATTAAATCTTCCTTATTATTAACTTTTGAAGTATCGGTAGCCAAAATTAAATCATAGTCTTTTTTGTTAATAATATGCTGGTTTAAATTTTGATAAGTGCTGTAAATAGTATGCTTTCCATTGCTCAAAATATCTGCATAAGTTATTGCGGAAGGCATCAAAGTATCGGCACTGATAATTGTTTTATCCTTTATTAAATCTTTGTTTGGAAGGATAATTTTTTTAGTCATATATTCATAATCACGGTTGAATTTATCATTGACATGGAGCACTAAATTCCTTGCTTCATAGATTAAAATTAATGACATCGCAATAGGAATTATCCATAAGAATTTCGCATTTAATAATCCATCAAGAACTATCGCGATAAACAATATCATGATCGGATAAACAGGTTGAAAATACCAGCTTGATTTGAATCTTGAAAAAGAAAATATCAGCAAATAAATTATCACTCCTGCAAGGCTTAACAGTCCTGTCTTCCAGTGATTCATTACCAATCTTCGATCTTTTATCAATAGAAATAAAATGTATAATAAAATTAAATAAAATACCTTGGACCATTCCCTGAAAACAATATTCATTTGGATGAAATAAAAGTCCCAACCACCTTGATGATCAATCATGGTTCCGAATATTTTCGGATAGACATCTACCGAGAAAAGAAGTTGTAAATAATTCTCATGATACTTCGATTCGCGGATAAGGAAATAGGGAATTACGGTCAGACAGAATAAGGTCAATGACAGAATAATGATTTTGAAATCAGGCTTAAATCCTAAGCCCTTATTAATGATAATTGTTGGAATGATAAAGAATATCGGGATCAGTCCGACTACTGATTTGGTCATGAATCCCAAGCCTAAAGATAAGGCTAATAGCAGCATCCAGCGTTGCTTTTTCTCAAAGAATATTTTGTGAATGGAGATAAAGGAAAGCAAAATGAAGAAAGTCAGCATGCTTTCATAATCGCCAGAAATGATTCCATGCTGCCCGAAGAAGGCTATTGATAAGCCTATTCCAAAGGTGCTCATGATTCCAAGAAGATAATTCCTGGTGATGGATACCAGGAAAAAATAGAACAACATTAAGGTGCTTAATCCGAATAGTACGGAAGGCAATCTGCCAGCCCATTCAGAGAAACCAAATACCATGAATGACAAGGCGGAAAGCCAGGTAAACAAAGGTGGTTTGATGTCCCAGTGATCTAAAACTCCATGCCTTGTAATGCCAATCCAGTCACCAGACTTTTGCATTTCCCAGGAACTTAGAAGGTTCAAAGATTCGTCCCATGATTGTAGTGGAAGTCGCATGATTATGGATAAAGCATAACTTGCATAGCAGGCAAGAAGGATAAAGAATATGCCATTGAACAACATGATTGTTTTTCTTGCCGGTATTTTATTTGAGAGCTTCATCGCGACTTTGAGGCGTTAAAATTAGTATTCATCGAATCAATCATGGGCATATAAGATTAATGTATTTTCATTGTCCCTAAGCCGCAGATTTTTATTGATTCCCTCGAGCCAATTGGTACTATTTTCCGTGAATTTCGGAATGCTTTGAATCTTCTTTTTGAAATGAAATCTGTCAAATGCATCTTTGCAAGCGACCGTTTTTAATGTTGCTTCGCTGATTACTAAAAGGATTGTTTTACTGCTATCCGAACTCATAGAATCGAGCTCGCATAATGATTCTATTTTTCTTTCTTCCATGTTCTTTTCTTCATAGAAATTTGCCTTTAGAAATTGCCAGGGATCATAAGGATTACTTATATTTAAGAATAACAGCCGAATAGATTTATCACCATAATTTTCATGAATATATTTTGTGATTTCCATCCTTCCGATTCCTGCTGATCGGGTTGCCATTGCTGCAAGTCCGATACTATTTGCAAGTATAAATATTCCTAAAATAAAGTAGAATAAATACCGATTAAACATTGACTTAAACAACCTTGATTTAAGGGGTTCTGTTTTCTGATAAGCCATCATCAAAACAATGGGCAGGTAATAGATTATCGGGAATAAAAATCGTTCTTCTTTATGTGGAATCATGGAATGAACCAGCAGGAATGGCAGGGTGATCCATAGCACAATGCTGCGACGGTCTTTGATTAATAGGACGACAATGGAAAGCAATATTATTATTCCAAAAATGCCCGTAGAAAAGTTGAAGATATACCGAAAATAATAGTACCAGGATGATGTCCCGAATTCAGAGGCTTTGTCTTTAATTAAATTGATGTTTAAATAATTCCAAAAGGTGCAAGTCCAGACCCCATAGAACCAATAATCTATCACTAACCCGACACCTAATATCAGCATCCCGGCACCACAAATTTTTAACAAGTTTATGCGGCTTTCTTTCTTGATAAAGATTAACCAAAGGATTAATCCTAATGATAAAAAGGCGGATTGAAAGCGGAATAAAAAACTTAATCCCAAGAGGCATCCGACGAAGAAATAAGTTCTTCTTTTTTCATAATCCAATACCAATGATAGTGCCAGCAAGAAGGTTAATCCTGACCAGCATTCAGATGAAAAACGAACGCTCAGATAGGGGATAAACCATAGCAAATACGACATCGCATAATACATCTTCTGATTCTTTTCCTCCACAAATCTCTTGGTAGCAATGACAAAGCGATTAATGCAAAACAAGGCAAAGATGGCAGTCATCATTCGCAAGATAAAACATAGAACATAAGGATCGCGGATAGTAAAGAAATGAGCTATTCTAAAGACCTCATAAGCCATCATAGGCTGCAATGCAGGGCGAATCTTTTCATGATATTCCCAAGGTAAATCCTTTGCCTGAACTGCCTCTGACTTGAGGTTTGCAAATTCAATAATCTGATAATGTTCGTCGGCATGAATATACCCGTGACTATTGTATGCAGTGATGGCAAATACGACCATCGCAACGAACAAAACCGCCTTGTGAAATTTAGAATTTATCAATTTATTTACCCCTCTTCATTGGAAGCAAAATTAGGAAATGGAGAATCATAAAAACTTCTCGATGATTAATCCTCCTTTTATTCACCACAGCCCTGGTGCATACCCGTCAACCTAAGCAATTTTTTGCGCAAAATTCAATCTGTTATTTCTTTTATAATAACACCGGTAAATTAACCACAAGAAATGCCATTAGGATTTTGGAATTAAATGGCTATCCCGATAAAATAATTATGGAAGCGAGAAAGCTTGCCTAACAACCATCTCATAAAGTTTTTATCACCCTTTATCAAAGACAATTTTATGAATTAAAGAAGTACCAAAAGAGGCTACGGCGAATATATTATCAGAAGGATAGGAAAGAAGAGTTGCCGGAAAGAAACGGGAATACGATACTATTTAAATTTGTTATGTAATTTTATGTAGTTTTGGCGGGTGAAAAGAAAGATAAAGGTAATTAATAATTGGGAAATTTTAAATCCGAATTTTATATTTGGCGGCTCCAAAAGGGGATGGGAACGGACGACAAATATCTTTCCATTAATATAAAATCTTAGTAAAAATGAATAAAAAACCTGTTGCAAAAAACAAACCAAAACAACCGGATGTTAAGCGAAAATCAGCTATTAAAAACAACGCATCGCAGGAAACAAGCTGGATCAAGTATATTTTATTAGCAGTTATATTAATAGTTACTTACATCGCCTTTTCTCCTGCCTTCAAAGGCAACTTTGTCAATTGGGATGATCAAAGATATGTTCTTGATAATACGATGCTCTCAAAGCCATTGCAGGAGTGTGCAAAGTATTATTTCTCTCATTTCTTTTTTAATAATTACCATCCTCTCACCATGATGGTTTATGCAATGGAATTCCACAATGCCTTACCGGTTCAGGGATTCATTACCAACCCTGATATTTTCCATGAAGTAAATATCATTATTCATTTGCTGAATGTGATGCTTGTTTTTTGGTTTGTTTTCTTATTGAGTGAAGGAAAGTTAGAAGTTGCAGTAATTGTTTCTTTACTCTTTGGAATACATCCGATGCATGTGGAATCCGTTGCCTGGGTATCCGAATTAAAGGATTGCCTGTATTCATTTTTCTTTATCTTGGGATTAATATTTTACTATAAATATATAAAGGATTCAAGAGACAATAAGAATAAATCGATGTTTTATTTTCTTGCATTTTTAATGTTCATAATATCAGGCTTATCGAAGCCAGCAGCGGTAACTTTTATATTGGTACTTCCGTTGATTGATTATTATTTGAAAAGAAAAATCAACAAATGGATTTTCCTTGAAAAGATACCATTCTTTTTACTTTCATTAGTTCTTGGAATTGTTACCATTAAGGCGCAGGAAGGGGCTATTGGGAAGTTTGAATTATATACTTTCTTCCAAAGAATCATGTTAGCATCTTATGCACTGATAAGCTATATCTATAAGTTATTTTTACCGATAAATCAATCGGCATTATACCCGTTTACGCATCTTTTAGGCGGAAATTTTCCTATCATATTTTACATCGCTCCATTCATAGTCATATTGATATTTGCTATAGTACTTTGGAGCACTAAATATACTCGAATCGTGGCATTTGGTTTCTTGTTTTTCGTTTTAAATATTTTCTTGATCCTGCAATTCATGTCAGTAGGTATTTCATTAATATCAGAACGATATACTTACATTCCATATATCGGTTTATTCTTTATTGCCGGTATGGGATTTAGCTGGATTTATAGGAATAAAAAGAATGAAATTGCTAAATATAAATCATTAGTAATCGGAGTATTTATAGTCATTGGAACAACCTGTGCATTCCTTACTAATGCTCGCTGCAAAGTGTGGCTGAATGCCGAAACAATGTGGACTGATGTGATAAAACAATTTCCAAATGATCCGGAAGGATACCAGAATCGAGGCTTGTATTTAGTTGAAAAAGCCAAGTATGGCGGGACTCCGGAGAAGGATGATATGGATAAGGCTTTTCAGGATTTCAATCATTCATTAATCCTCTCATCCAAGGAACCGAAGATATATTCTAACCTGGGAAATATCTATGCTTTGAGGGGAAATTACGATTCATCGCTAGCTGCTTATAACAAAGCCGTTGCAATGGATTCAACTGACTATAATGTTTATCTGAATCGGGGAATTACTTATTCCATCATGCAAAAATACGACAGTTCCTTCGTTGATTGGGATAAGGCTTTGCGGCTTCATGGCCCTGATGTAAAAATCTATCAAAACAGAGCTTTTGCATATCTCAACAAAGGCAGGTTTAAGGAATCAATTCAGGATTATAAATCTCTAAATGAAATGGGAATTCCTTTGGATGGAAACATGTATTTCTTTCTTGCCTGTGATTATTTTCAATTAGGGAATTATGATTCCGCAATTATTGATTTTACAAAGGCAATTGATTTGAATCCAAACAATAAAGAGGCTTATTTTAACCGATCTCAAACCTATAACAACGTGAAAAAATCAAGAAATGCTTTGGATGATGCGTTAAAAGCCCAGAGCCTTGGATATAATGTGGATCCAGCTTACTTAGAGAAACTAAGAAAACAATTATAAGGAATATTTGTTGAATAATTTTATTTCAAAAACTACTTTGAAATACTCACAGGACCAGCAGCTATGTGGTAAGATGTCATCTTGTCATTCTTATCATAAGACGGATAAAAAGTAATTCTGTCACCACTTAATTTACCGATTTCAATGCTTGCAATATCCCAAAACTTACGACTGCCTTTCTTTTTATCATCAATTAAAATGGTGAGTGCATCATTTTCCACTGCTAATTTTTCTATTTCCTTGCGGGATAATTTTTTAAGATACTGAGCAGGCTTTATAATAGGATTATCTTCGATTTCATCAGATGCTTCTTGTGAAGAAACATAGGCTTTTTCAATTTTAATATCACGACAATCTCTTGGGGTAAGTTTCATGTCAGGCACTTCATCGTGAATGAAATTATTAATTGCCAAAGGAATATTTTCAATCTTTTCTAAGTATGGGGAATAAACAATCATTGAAGAATTATCATTAGCAATAACTGGTTTTTGAATGACAGGATTTATTGGGATTTTGTTATGAATAAGAGGTTGTGCAGTATTCTTCAAAGTACCTTTAACGGCAGTGGCAACAGGCATTTCAACAACCTTGTTAGGAGTAGTATCCTTGGTAATCGGTACAGTTGTATAATGAGAATATAAATTAGTATGTTCATCCTTCTTAAATTTGTTTGAATAAAAATAAACACCAATAATAATCAAGACTGAAGCTGCCACTGACAGATAGCGATAAAGCATCGGAATAATTCTCTTTTCCTTCTTTTTTAAAGAAGATTTTCCAAAGTATTGAATGGATTTATCAGGAACCAGTTTAGTCTTCTTCAACATATCCAATTCTCTCTGGAAATATGGATTAGTCTTTAAAAAATAATTGACTTCTTTAATCTCTCTTTCATTCAAATCCCCTTCAACAAAAGCTATTAAGTAATCCTGACAGTTGGTAGCGGAAATGGTATTTTTTTTTAAGGAATCTTTCATTGGGAATCCCTCCATAGCAGATTCATTCAATGTTATCAGTTCAAAGCTGTTGAACTCATCAGCAAGGTCTGGATTAGCGTCTAAGAAAGCAAACAATTCCTCCGTCTCCATCCCTTTAAGATTACCCTCATGGTAATCCAAAAAATACACCTCATAATTATTTCTATTAATCTTCATCCTAATCAACTAAATTACATTATCCATACTCCCGATATATTCCCTCAAAGTCACCCTTGCCCTGTAAATATAAACCTTTACTTGTGCTTCATTCAAGCCGGTTATCTGTCCTATTTCTTCATAAGAATACCCTTCATAATCCCTTAGCAAAACAACTGTCCTTTGTATTTCCGGCAAACGATTTAAGGCTTCATTCAGCACTTCATGCAAATCCGAATATTGTTCCGAATGCTGCAAGGAGTTAAAATTCACTTCATTAAAATCACCTTTCTTTTTATCCCTTCTTATTTTATCAATCATGGTATGATAACCCGTGGTGAACAAATAGGACTTAGCTTTATCCGCAGCAATTGTATCAACTACCTTCCACATTTTCTCAAAAGAATCTTGCACCACATCACGAGCATCCTCTTTATCACGCATATTCTTTAAGATAAACCGATAAAGATTATCCGAATATAGATCCACACATTCATTGAACTCGGCGGTAGTCATTCCTGCAATTTATTGATTCAATTATTTGCTTTTATGAATAAGACGAATACCTGAAAGGAAAAGTTACAAAGCGACTTGATTTTATTTCGAAAAACATAAGCATAAAAAAAACAGGATAGAACTTTTATTCTATCCTGTCAATTATTATAAAAATCTTAAAGTCTTAGTTTAAAGCTTTTATTGCTGCTGTCAAGGTGGTCAATGTTGTTTGCTGATAAGTGATTGTAAAAGTTACACTCTGCACAGTTGAAGTAGCTGAAACCTCAGGGAAATAATTATTACCTTGATTATCGGTTAAGTAATTTGCATAAAGTTGCTTTCCTGAACTTACATTCCATGCGACAATTTTACCTGTAATATTTAGAGGAACATTATTAAAAACATATTGGGTATTTTGGTTGTTGGGACCTAATACAGGCACAGCCTTAATAACCGTAACCTTCCACGGTGCATCAGCTACAAAAAAGGCCTGTACATCTGCATAAGAAGGACTGGTCGCATTTTGTAAAGTAATTTTACCAGTACCTGGATGTTGTCCATTATAAAGCCCTGAATTTCCTACGCCAGCTATATATGCGTTTGAATCAGCAAGATTATACCAACGGTAAATTGATAAGGAATCCATGATACGGAATGTGTAAAACTGATTTTGATTAGAAGTCGGAGGATAAATAAAATTGAAACTGTCTGTGGGAACAGGGACAGTCCACCAGTTTAAACCAGGATAGGTTAAAAGATTTGAAGGTGTATTCATACTATCAAGGTCATTTCTATAAACCAACATTTGATTAGTGGATGGCCAATAAGCATTTCGATTTAAATTGCCATTGGTTACAGGAACTTTTACACGAAATTGAAAACGTTGTCGCCAATCCCCGGAAGATGGTACAAAGGAGGTTATCGTATCCAAATCCAAAGTATCACCCGCTTGATAAACAGCAATTGAAAGTGCCCCGAATGATTGAAGCCATCTTCCGCCGGAATCTACTGTTTGCATATTGCTGAATATCCAATCACTGTTTTTATATAATTCTTTTATGTAAATGGTTCCATTTCCTAAGGTTCCATCATCCATCGTATTCATCTGATTCATGTAATACACGAATGAACTGTCTTTAAAGATAATTTGAGTTCCCCCACTAAAAATAACAGATGAGTCATTACTGATATGACTGCTATCTCCTAAATTCCAACCTTTCGATTGAAGGGCGACTTGATTACTGTCAAAGACTACTGAGGAACTGTTATAAATTGGGGGATTGCTGGTTGTAGTATTGTTCTTTTTGCAGGCAACAAGAACTACGGCAAGGATGGCTGCGATTACTAATAACTTTTTAGTATTTTTCATATTCATAATTATTTATTTGTTATTTACTGTAAAATTCGTTTTTATTTTCAGAATGTAAAGTTAGCACTAATTTTTGAATTGACAAAATTTTTGCGAAGATTTTTCCTGTTTCTATCCTCCAAATGGGACTTATTATTAATTTCATTAAAGATGTTCCTTTTTCTTTTTAACTTTGCAATATTAGAAAAATTTTCAGAAATCAAATCTAAAACCATAAAAATATGAATACAAATGCCCCCCTTGCCGAGCGCATAAGACCAACAAATTTGAATGACTATATCGGTCAGGAGCACCTCGTGAGTGAGGGTGCTGTCTTGCGAAATTCTATCCTGTCTCAAAGGATTCCTTCCATGATTCTATGGGGTCCGCCGGGGGTCGGAAAGACGACGCTGGCATATATAATTTCACAGCAATTGAACCGTCCTTTCTTCACCCTTTCCGCCATTAATTCTGGGGTGAAGGATGTGCGGGATGTTATTGAGAAATCGGGTAAATATCTCATCGAAAACCCCAATGCGCCGGGCAGTCCGGTCCTGTTTATTGACGAAATCCATCGGTTTAACAAGAGCCAGCAGGATTCTTTGTTGGGAGCCATCGAGCGGGGTACGATTATTTTGATTGGCGCTACTACCGAGAATCCTTCTTTTGAAGTTATCTCGCCGCTTCTTTCGAGATGCCAGGTGTATATATTAAAGGAGTTGACGAAGGAGAATCTGATTCAATTGCTCCATCATGCCATTGCAAATGATGTGGTATTAAAGGAGAAAAAAATTACATTACAAGAGACCGAAGCCCTGTTGAGAATCTCTGGCGGCGATGCCAGAAAGATGCTGAATTTATTCGAGTTGGTCATTAATTCCCTTCCAGATGACCCTACTATTACCAATGAAAATGTTATGCAGATTGCTCAACAAAAGATTGCTTTATACGACAAAGGCGGCGAGCAGCATTACGATATTATTTCTGCATTCATCAAGTCCATTCGAGGCAGCGATCCTAATGCCGCGATTTATTGGCTGGCGAGGATGATTAAGGGCGGCGAGGAGGTGAAATTCATCGCAAGAAGATTGCTGATTTTGGCTTCCGAAGACATCGGCAATGCTAATCCCACAGCATTAATAATGGCGAATAACTGCTTCCAGGCGGTCAATGTCATTGGCTATCCCGAAAGCCAGATTATCCTCTCCCAATGTGTTGCCTATCTTGCCTCTTCCCCGAAAAGTAATGCCGCTGTCGAAGCCATTGGTTTGGCAAATGAATTAGTCAATAAAACAGGAGATTTGCCGGTGCCATTGCACATCAGAAATGCTCCCACAAAATTAATGAAAGACCTCGGCTATGGAAAGAATTACCAATATTCTCACAGCTATGAAGGCAATTTCTCGAATCAGGAATATCTGCCCGAACAAATATCGGGCACCAAGATTTATAACCCAGGAAATAATACCCGCGAAAAAGAATTGCGTGCTTTTTTGAAGTCGCTTTGGGGAGAGAAATATGGGTATTGAGGGAAAGAAAATTTAATTAATACGATTATCTCGACAATCAACCCTTTGGTCTCGATAACCGGCTCCTTGATCTCGATAACCAGCCCCATGATCTCGATAATCAGCTCCTTGATCTCGATAATCAGCCCCACGATCTCGATAATCAGCCCCACGATCTCGATAACCAGCCCCATGATCTCGATAACCTGCTCCATGATCTCGATAACCTGCTCCATGATCTCGATCTTTAGCTCCATGATAACGATGTTGGAGCTAAAGATCTCTCTGGCGTTTTATTTTGTATTGTAAATTGTGATTTTTGTAATCAAATTGGCAGGGAATAATACAAACGGAAGTTGTCCAAAAATCTTAATATTTCAACATTTACCCTATATTTCCTAATTTTGTCCCATGAAATTAATGCTTCACTTAATAGCCCTTAGCACTTTTATCCTTTGTTTTTGTTGCAAGGCAAAGGAAAATTCCCAAAGCAATAATCAAATTACCACCCCTGTTATTATAGATAAAAGCCTCACCAAGATATTCGATATGTCCCATAAAATTGATACCGCTTTTGTGAATGGCGATATTCTTACTTTGAAAATTTCATTCTTTAATGTCTGCAAAACCGACACTTTTGAATTGGTCGGGAATGGGAAATTTGCCAAATCTAATCCTCCATTAACAGGTTTATTTATCCGAAGAAAAGCCAGCAATGTGGATTGTAAAACAAATCTTACAAAGGAACTGAAATTTGATGTTAGTGCTTTGAAATATCCTTTATTGAATAAAGTAATCTTAAACTTAGATGAGCAAAACAAAGTCATATATACTTATTAAATAATAATGTTTAGAATGAAAAAGAGTACCCTTATTTTTATACTTCTATTGGCAATGACTGCTCTTAGAAATCCTTCCTTCGCCCAAATCAGTGAAGGAGGCACTCCCCTTGGTTTCCAGGTACCGATCAATCAAAGCAATCTCATTGCGGGTGTTGAAATGCCTGTGGTGAACGTAGATTCGCTGCAAAAAGAAGATGCCGTGAATGATAAATTCAAGGAGATTCCCTGGCGATTCGGGTATAATCATTTGGTGAATCTGAACCTTGATAATTCAGGCGTCACGACGACTTTGAATAATGGAGATCATTTGTGGCAGTTAGCGATTCATTGTCCCGATGCCGTTTCTATAAACATTGCATTTAATGAATTTCACATTCCAAAAGGAGCCAGGATGTTTATCTATAATCAGGAAAGAACGCACGTTATTGGAGCCTTCACCGACAAGACCAATCAAGCGGATCATCAATTAGGTTGCGCCCTTTTGCCAGGTTCTTCAATCATTGTGGAATATTTTGAACCTGCTAATGTTGACTTTCATGGAACACTTAATATTTTCAGAATCACGCAAGGATACCGCAGTCTGTTCAAGCATTTGAAATTTGGTTTAGGATTTGGAAGCTCTGAATCCTGCGAAAACAATGCCATCTGCGACCCTGATTGGTCTAAGGAAAAAAGAGGTATCGCCTGCCTTGTGGAGAATGGAAATGCCAGTTGCTCCTGCTCCTTGCTGAATGATGTTCCAAATGATGGAACTCCATATATCTTAACCGCTAATCACTGCGGTTCTTCAGGTTTCGGGTCATGGGTATTTCTCTTTAATTGGGACAGCCCTACCTGCACTCCTTCCAATCAGGGACCTCAATCCTATTGGCTTTCAGGGGCTACTCAAGTGGCTGTGAATGGGCATTCGGATTTTAATTTGCTTAAGTTATTCCAAAATATTCCAGACAGTTTCAATGTCTATTATGAAGGCTGGTCAAATCTATGGGTATTTGCTGATAGCACCGTTGGAATTCATCATCCGGCAGGCGATGTGAAGAAGATTTCTCATGCATTGGCTCCCACTCATGATGGTTATATGCAAGATGAAGGCAATGGTCCCGCAGATGTCTGGCGAGTAGGGCAATGGACAGATGGCGTTACCGAAGGAGGCTCTTCCGGCTCACCTATGTTTGACCAGAATCACAGGGTAGTAGGGCAACTTTATGGAGGTCCTTCAGATTGCACGGTACCCACTATTGATTTGTATGATGTATATGGGAAGTTTGCCACTTCATGGGATTATGGAAATACTTCCGGAACTCGATTGAAAGACTGGCTCGATCCTGGTAATACAGGGGCTTTGGTGAATGATGGCTATGATCCGAATGTTACTCCATACTCGCTGGATGCAGGCATTCTGAATATCAATAATCCTACTCAAACCAACTACTGCAATGATACCATCACCCCCATTGTTGTGCTTAGGAATTTTGGTTCCGCGACCTTGACATCGGTTACTATTTATTATCAATTGGACAGCCAAACCCCAGTTCCTTTTAGCTGGACAGGTTCGCTTCCTTTGCATGGAATGGCAACCGTTACATTGCCTGCAATTATTCCCTGGGATGGCACTCATTTGCTGAAGGTTTATACTTCTATGCCCAATGGTTCAAATGATATGAACACCGCTAATGACATGGCATCTGTAGTGTTTGTCACTCAATTAAATTCTTTCCCAATCTTTGAAGGATTTGAGCACGCTGTTTTCCCTTATCAGACTTGGAGAATCGGCAATCCTGATGGCAATGACACCTGGTATAGAAATAATTCTCTTGGAGGATTCGGCAACAGCTCTGCATGTGCAGAATATGATAACTACACCAATAATTCTTATGCCGGACAATACGATACTATCTACTCTCCCCTTGTTGATTTCTCTTATGCGACTGGTCCTATAAAATTATCATTCAGCGTGGCATATCAACAGGCAAGTCTTACCAACAGCGATTCATTGAATGTCTCGGTTTCCACTGATTGCGGCTCTACATGGTCAACTGTATATGCGAAAGGGGGGCTAACTTTATCTACTGTTCTTGGTCTGCAAACTAATGCCTTCACACCCACAAACAGTCAATGGAGAAGTGATACGGTACTATTGAATTCATTGGCGGGACATAAGAACGTGATGTTTGCTTTTGCGAATTATAATGCGAACGGGAATAACATTTATCTTGATGATATAAATATTACTATTGGGAATACCGGCATCCCTTCATTATCCAAAGGAAATAATGTTTTCGATCTCTATCCGAATCCTACTGACGGCATGTTGAATCTTACTATTTCATTAACCCAAAGTTCTCCTGTATTGATTCAGGTAATGAATCTTTTGGGCGAAACGGTGGCAACTAAAACCATTGATAATACTATTGGAGGAAGCTATTCGATGAATTTATCCGATCTCTCTCAAGGTATTTATTTTGTTCAGATAAAGACTTCCACAGAGACCATTGTCAAGAGAATATCTTTACAGAAGTAAAAGCATATATCTTTTAATTTTCTTCTTTCATTTTATCCTGTTTCGGGTAGTACAGATATTCATTTAATAACTTTTGCTTTAAGATTAATTAAGATGACTGCCTCATCTTTGCAACGCTTAAAAAAGGTCTTAAATGAAGAAGAAATACAAACGGTTTATTCACGAAAATATAGGTATTCTGAAGAGTATAAAAATACTCTCTCCAAGAAGAATCAGGTTCGAGGAGATCAATTACAACAAAGGAATAATGGAAGATGCTGAACAGTTTTCTTTGATAGATCCGGTATTGAATGCAGAACTTAAGGACGCAAGCCGAAGACTTCCTTTATTCAAAAAATTAATTTCTAAATTCCCATTTCTGCCTTCTTCAAAATGAAAATCGTTACCTATAACTATCAGCATACTGTCATCTATAAGCTATGCAAAAGTATGCTGATGAAGAGGCGTTACAAAATTATCTCTTCGGATAAAAAGAATGGCGTAATCCATGCCCAGAGCAAGTTTCGGTTGTTTCGTCCTTCCTTTGATATTCATGTTCAGAGCATGGAAATGGATATTAATCAAACGAAACTTACCGTAGATTTTATTCCCAAAAATACGAATAAACGATCTTCCATAATCCAGGAAATTGAAGAAGCCAGGTTCCTGGAAATGGTGAATCATTATCTTTAAAAAGAAACCCTTTAATTAGCTAACGAAGCCCTTCCAGGAAACATTGGTTAATATTCGAGTAACATTAGCTTAATATTAGAATGGTTGCTTTGCCCTTCCTGATAATTCAAGTTAAAATTATTTCAAAATGAAAACTTTCCAGTCTTTGATCCTGATTCTTGCCGCATTGTCGGTTACTTTCTTTTTAAATGCTTCGCAATATACACCAACGAATTTGAAGGGAGATAATCCGATTAAGTCTGATACATTACCCATCGGCAAAAATAAAAAAGCGATTAACTTTTTAATCGTGGGAGACTGGGGCAGAAGCGGAGATTATAATCAGTATGATGTGGCAGATCAGATGAATTATTATGCCCATGAATATGAAGCGAAATTTGTTATTTCTACAGGCGATAATTTCTATGAGAATGGTGTGAGAAGCGTGGATGACCCGCAGTGGATGACTTCATTTGAGAATGTTTATCATGGCGGTTCTTTGCAGACGGACTGGTATGTGGTGCTTGGGAATCACGACTACAAAGGAAATGTGCAAGCAGAAATTGATTATTCAAAAAAGAGCCGCAGGTGGAATATGCCGGCACGATATTATTCCATTACCCAAAAGATTGACAAGAAAGATTCGGCACTTTTTGTGTTCTATGATTCATCCCCGTTTATAACTAATTATTACAAAGAGGGCAATCAATATAATGCTGTGATAGGGCAGGATACGATGAAGCAGTTGCATTGGATAGACAGTGTTTTGGGGCATTCCAAAGCGCAATGGAAATTCGTGGTGGGTCATCATCCCATCTTTTCCGGCAGCCCGAAGAAGGAATCTACCACAGAATTTTTGTCTTACCTCAAACCTATGCTGGAGACCTATAATGTTCAAACTTATATTTCAGGACATGTGCATGCCCTCGAGCATGTAAAGCCTGCCGGTGAGAAGATAGATTATTTTATTTCCGGTGCCGGCTCTGAAACCGAGAATCCCGGCAGCAATGAAAACAATTTGTTTTATAATCCATACCCGGGCTTTGCTTTTTGTTCCCTTACCGCTGACAGTTTGAAGACTTTTTTTATCAGCTATCGCGGCGTATTGCTTTATCAATATGCACGGGCGAGGTAAGATAAGAATTGAAGAAATAGGTCACCAAATTCTTGGCTTAATAATCAGACGAATTCTATAGGCATCTTGAAAGTTCTTCATTTTCTTTAAATTCTTGATTTCTTTTATTGAATCAACATTCTCTATGTTTCTAATAATATCTTTGATAGATTCCTGAACTTTCTTATCCTTAATTTTAGAAATATCTTTCAAAAATATTCCCCTGAAACGACATTCCATCAAGAAGAAAGTTTCTTCATCACGGCTTCGCGAGATACAAATTTTGTCTTACGACCTTCCAACATTGCTTTGTATAATGCATTGTCTTCTTTCTCCTCTTTGGTAAGGATTTTGGCAGATAAGCCAAGCCTGGTAGCTAATTCAACAAAGATTTTTAAGTCTTCCTTGTTTTCCGAATTTATAATTACTGTGCTCATGTTTTTATTTTATTATGGCTGCAAAGATACGAATCCTTTTGTCCTTAATAATTCTCATCCTCCTTTTATTGCACCACCGCCAAAAGCGGAGTGGTAGCATAAAAGGAGGAAAGAAAAAATACAAAATTATATCATTCCAAATTTATTATTTGATGTTTTGTTCCTGTAATTTTTGAAGAAATTTTATTGTAATCTCCATCAGTAATTTCTTGTGAATCTATAGTTGTAACAGTAACACTTTTTGATGGATTAATTTGCATTTCTAATTTGGTTATATCATTAATCCTTTTTGAAATAGCATTTTGTTCTACATTATATTCTCTTTGAATACCGACACCATATTGTCCAATATTTTTAATCTTTATTAATTTCCCTGTTTGTGAATAAGTCAAGGCGTATATTTTGGTGTATGCACCATTCACCTCACTTATTTTTGATGATGTTTCTATAAATAAATAATCATTTCCATCTGACCTAAATTTAATAAAAGAACTTATTGTAAACCAACCATTATTAAGAGTAAAAGCCGATGAAGTGTCGTATACAAGGGGTTTTAACCACTCAATTAATTCATTTTTTGGGGAGAAATTAACAGTATCTATTATCCATTTTTTTACAATTTTTATAGGAATATTTATATCCCTTTTATGTATTGAATCGGTATTAATATAATAAGGTAATTCTACCTCTTTAAATAAACTTTTAAAGTGTTCAAAAGTGTTTTCAGAATCAGGGATTACCTTATCTTTTGATGAATCATTGTTCTTATCAGTAGAAATATTATCGCTTATCTTTTTATCAGAATTCACACTATCCTTTGCTGTCAATTTATTAACATTAGATTCTTCATTACTCTTGGGAGAGTTGCAACTATTCATCAAGGAAATGCAAAAAACTAATGCCGGGATAAACAATATTTTCATTGGGCGAAAATAAAAATAATTGTAATTACAAAACATCATTTTAAAAATAATTCTCTCCACTCACATCAATATATCTACCGTGTACCCACATCTTTTTTCATTGCCGTTGGCTTTAGCCAACGGATAATTTGGCAAACAACAAAGGGCTTTAGCCCCAAATTAATAGGATTTTTGGCTAAAGCCAATTAATATTTCCTTATCTATCCGTTGGCTAAAGCCAACGGCAATGAATAAACAATTCAAAAAAAGATGTGGGTACACGGTAGATCAATATATAGAGCATTCCACATCCATACTCTCCCTTCCCAAACCCCCTCCTTCTCCAATTCCTCATACCCCCTTTCCTCTCCCTATAACTTTTGATAGTGAAGTTTTTTCATGTATCCTTCATAAGATTCTTAACTAAAATATTTTCATAAATCCGAAAGTAGTTGAGAATGTATTTTTGATGACTTTCAGATTTATGAAAGTGGCTGCGAATACATTCTTGATGACTTTCATAAATCTGAAAATGGCTGCGAATACATTCTTGATGACTTTCATAAATCTGAAAGTGGCTGCGAATACATTCTTGAAGACTTTCAGATTTATGAAAGTCATCAAAACAAGAGTTTTGACCACTTTCAGATTTATGAAACCATTTGGGACTTTTAATGTACTATTTTCTTATAAAAATGCTTTGGCAGAAACCTAACTATTAACCAATAAAGCGAATTATTATCAACTTATTTTACAAATATTATTATATTGAAAATATATTTTTTCATTTTTTTAAATAAGTTATGAACAGGTTAACTAACTGATATTAGCCTATAGTATATGGTTTTTAAAATTATTTTTTTGGATTTCAAGAAATTATATTTTTAAAAGTTATTGCCATGTCATATTCTTTTTATATTTTTGCAGCCCCGATTCAAAAGATCGGTGTCTAAATAAAAGATGAAATAAACTAATGGCAAAGAAAGCAAATACCGGTTCGAACCTTGCGAAGAATCCCTTCAAGACAGCAATGCAAAGTGCTATAAATAATGCCGCCACGATTTCGGCGTATGTCCTTGCAGCCCTGTATTCATTGAGGCTTACTGATATAAGAATTCTTGCTTTGTATAATTATTTATTGACTACGGATACTGCCATACAATTGGATACGGTGGAATTAACGGCTGAAACGATTCAGAAAATCGCCGCTACGAAGGTCATTGCCACGACCCAGAAGGGTTTGCAGCCTTTTGTGAAAGAAATATTCCGACAAATTGATAATGTATATAATGAAGGAACCCCAAATTATAACCGCCTGCTGATAGGTGGCACCAAGGGGTTTTATGGAGGCTCCAGAAATGCAATCATGACTCGATTTAATGCCCTCGTTACGGCTATCGGAAGCGATGCCTCACTGGCAACTACCAAGGTGTTGGCGCAAACGGTGGCGACTAATATTTTGACGAATACATCAGCACAGACAGGTGCAAAAACCACCATGTCAAGCACTGCGGGCGATGTCAAGACCGATGTTGTTAATTCTACGAAAGCATTATGGTATGTCTATGGCGGCTTAATCCAGATATTTATTAATACTCCGGCGACTATATTGACCTTTTTCCCGATGACATTTATTTATTTCGCCTCAAAAATAAGAACCAAGACAGTGGTCGTCCCTAAGGCTACCATCAAGAAGATATTAAAGCACCTTTTCAAAGTCGGCGAAACGGTAACAATCAAAAATAATGGCACAGGAAATCTGATGGTTGGCTTGGCATTGACAGCCACTTCGGAGGTCTTGATCTGGTATGTGATATTGCCTGGCGAAACGGTTACCAATATTAATTATAATCTATTGGGAAAT
>Ga0206829_10169_pt1 | contig 23594 bp, 21 predicted proteins | sample Alteio_BWOrgCont_75_FD_152862 | JGI IMG/M metagenome (GOLD analysis project Ga0206829, IMG submission 152862) | Enriched cells from forest soil in Barre Woods Harvard Forest LTER site, Petersham, Massachusetts, United States -... | ecosystem: Environmental > Terrestrial > Soil > Temperate forest >... | reverse complement strand
TTAGCCGCGGTTTTCTTAACCGGCAATTTTTTAGGAGTTGAGGTTTTCTTAACGGTTTTTTTAACGGATTTAGTCGTTGAAGTTTTTCGAACCGGCTTGGCGTTGGAGGAATCTTCTTTTTTTCTTACGGGGCATGGTTTCCTCGATTCAAAATAGGACTCTTTTATATTCCATTTTTTATCCCTAAATGGCAAGTGAAGGATATGAAAATGAAATAAAAGGCAAAACCATGAAAAACTCCACGGTTTTGCCTTATTTTTAAGACTTTGTGATCGTCTTTTGGGTAAAGGCTTTAGCTGCTTCCACCAAATCCATCGGAACCGCGAAAACAACTGTATTGGATTGGGTCGGTCCCAGCCCGTCGATGGTTTGAAGGGTTCGAAGCTGCATCGCTCCAGGGCTTTGAGCCATCGTCAGCGCCGCGGCGGCTAAGTTAATGGCCGCTTCTTTGTCACCCTCGGCTTTGGTAATGGTCGCCCGCTTTTCTCTTTCCGCCGAAGCCTGGCGGGACATCATTTTTTTCAACTCTTCCGGCATATCCACGTCCTGAATGTTGATGCCGGTCACTTCCAGACCCCAGCCCACCGTGTCTTTTTCCACGGCCGTTTCAATCATCTTGGCGATCTGTTCCCGTTCGCTCAGCAATTGATCCAGCGACATCTGTCCGATCACATCCCGTAGCGCGGTCTGGGCGTACTGGGAAATGGCATAGCGGTAATCCTGAACTTTAATGAGAGCGTCCGCCGGTTGATCCACTTTGAAGAAAATAACGCCGTTGATTTTGACCGGCACGTTATCCTTGGTGATCATCTGCTGGGCCGGAATGTCCATGGCCCGAATGCGGGTATCCACCAGCTTGACCTGATCAACGAGAGGAACAATAAAAAAAAGACCGGGCCCCTTAATGGACTCAAATCGTCCCAGACGAAAAACCACGCCCTTTTCCCACTGGGCGGCCAATTGAACGCCTGAGGACAAAATAATATCGCCCAGCAGCCAAAAAAAGCCGACGATCACGCCGACCACGATACTGGAGGAACCCAGCGTAAAAGAAACCACTCCGCCAATAACCAGCAAAACCACAAAAATAAGACCCGAAATATAATTAATCATCTTTCATCCTCCGCTCAAATTCAAAACCCGCTATTTCAACTTTTCGTCCGCTTCAACGACCAACCGGCTGATTTCTTTAAACTCAGGCGTCCCGGCCCTTTCGGTCCACTCAAACAAAGCCGCTTCCGCGGTGGTTAAAATAACCCCCGCGGTTTCCAATCGTCTCAGCGCCCATTCCCTGTCCGGCTCGTGGCGGCTTCCGGTCGCGTCCACCGCCAAAAAAACATCAAATCCCTTTTCCATCAAATCCATAGCGGTTTGAAGAACGCAAACATGGGTTTCTATTCCCGCCAGCAATATCTTTTTAACCGACTTTGATTTAAAAAACCCGGCCACTTCGGCCAAAACGCCGCAGCTGAAAGAAAGCTTTTCCAGCTTATCCGGCAATAATCCCGTCAGCTCCGGTATCGTCGGCCCCAAACCCTTGGGGTACTGCTCGGTCGCGAATACCGGAACTCCCACTATTTTCGCCCCCTCCACCAGCAAAAGGGTTTTGGGTATAATTTCATCTTGATGGGGAATCTTGGCCAAAAGCTTGGTTTGAAGATCAATGACCAACAGACCTGTGTCATCCCGGTTCATGAGGCGAAAACTGCGCATTTCTTTCTCCCGACAAATGAAAGGCCCTAGTTGGTATTTCCGTACGTCGAAACTATCATAAGGGAAGAAGCAAAACTACCGGACAAGCGGCGGAATTAATTGGAAATTAACATGAAAAAGGGCTCATTTCACATTTTCACGATTGGATTAACCTTTATCTTTTTGGGATTAACCGGTTGCGGCGGACCCAAGGCGATAACAGGCACCTACGAGGTAACCGGGTCAGCTGGCGTTGTGGCCAACATCACCTATGCCCCCAGCGGATTGGGCAGCAATTCGACCGCAGTCAGCCAAACCCTTCCCTGGCAAAGTAAATTCAACGGCTTCGAAACCGAAGGCAGCTACCAGGGAACTTATGTTTTTCTATCCGCCCTGAATACGGCTCCCGCCACTCCCAGTAATTCCAGCAGTTCCATTACCATTACCATTCTGGAAGACACCGCGGTTTATCAGCAGCCCAATTATGAGATGGGCGGCCAGGGCGCCGTCACACTCTTCGGATATTTTTAACGGACGTTGAAAACTATTTAACCGCGTTCGGAGCAATCCAGGTCAACGCGATTTTCTCAATTAAAACTCCGTCCCTGCTCAACAAAGCTATGTAGTTTCCGTAACCCATCGGCCTGCCCTCGTCATTGGTTCCATCCCAGGTAATCCAGGTTTCTTTTTCAAGCACCACCTGTTGGTTGTAAAGCGTGTTGATGTGCCTTCTATTAGAATCCACGATTTCCAATCGATAAACCCCGGGACCATCCGCGAAACTGGCGTTGATGTTCACCGGCGGACTATTGAACACAATCGTTGCCGCCATACTCGAGTCTTGGGGAGTGCTGACGATAAAAGTAGGCGTGGCCGTGAAAATAACAGCTATCGGAAAAGGCGTTCGGGTAAGCGTTTGGGTCGGTAATAATAATATCGGCGTGGACGTCGGTGTCGCGACACGCTTCGGTTTATGGCGAATCTTGGGACGAGGCGTTGACGTCGGAAAAGGAGTTTTAGTCCAAACAGGCGTAGGCGTTAAAGTCGGCACCTGCGTCGAGACTACAAGTCGAGATGTAATAGTGGTGGGGGTCCAAACCGGTTTAAAAGTCGCTGTCGGTTCCGGTGGAACAGAAGTCGCAGTAGGCTTAGGTATCAAAGTCGGTTCGGGAGTAAAGGTGGGCGTCGCCGGAACCACCCCCGTCCAAGCCGGTTTCGGCATGGGTTCCACTTTGAGCGGCGCCAATTGAATGGGTTTGCCGCAATCCGGCGGAGCCGTCACATCCCTAAAATACTTTCGGCGAAAAAGCATTTTTTGGCCCAGTGTTAAATAAATTCCCGGGCTGTCTTTAAACGTCGGTAAATATTTTGCCCGCAGGCGGGTCTCGGGGTTCATCAAGGCCGCGGACTTCGGCGTAAAAATCCGGGACAGTGGCCAGGCCTGATCCTCAAACCCCGCGATGGTCCAGCCCGAAGGTTCCGGAACGTTCTTTTTAATGAAATATCGGCGCGTTTTGCCCTGGTCGCTGGTAATCCAATCCGTGACGTTGTCCGAATAAACCACTTTTAAAACATAAGCCAGCCCGATAGAGGCGTTGGTGCCGGTGGTGCTGCCCAAGGTTTGGGGCACTTCCAGAGCCAGACAATTGACGCTGGTAAAATAGCAAAGTTGCTCCTGGGTCAAAGGCAGGTCGATTTGGCTGGTTCGGTCAAAAACATGGTCCTGCGCGTCCACCAGCTGATGCCCATTCAAGAAAACATCGGGCCATAACGGATGGGTCATCGAAAGGTGAAGTTCCGCCGAAACCACATACCGGCTGGTTTGGGCCCAAAGGGGGGGAACTCCCGCGGTCAGCAAAAGAAACAGTGAAAAAAGTTTAAATGATTTTCTCATCTCGCTCTTTTCAGCTTATTTTTGATGATTTCGGTAAAGGGTTTTGACATCCTGCAGCGTCACCAAACAATGGGCCGGTAATATCGATTCCACCGCCTTGAGGGCTTTGGCCGTCTGGGCCGAGGAGTCGATCGTCTCGATCACTACGGGAAGATTTTCACTAATCTCCAAAATAGCCGCGTCGCGGATATGGGCTGAGGACCCAAAACCCTCTACCGCTTTATAAACCGTGGCGCCCTTCAATTTCATCGACAGCCATTTTTTAATGACAGCCCGGTAAAGTAATTCATTTCCGGCTTTAATGTTCTCGTCCACATAGATTCGAAGAATTTTGGATTTCGAAAAAGCTTTCATGATTGGCTCCTTTATTAAGAATCAAACAAAATCAAAAAATGATTGAACCACCAAGACACCAAGAACAACAAAAGACAGCGATTTTTAAAATATATTAAATCTAATTCTTGTTTTTCCTTTCTTGGTGAACTTGGTGTCTTGGTGGTAATAGACTTTTCATTAATCCTTACAAAAGTTTCGCCAGTGTAATGCCGAACCAGCTGCCTAACAGACATCCCGCCACGTTAAAGGTAATGTTCATCGCGAAATATTTAAAGTTACCCTCCGAAAGATAGCGAAGGGTATCCCAGCTAAAGGTGGAAAAGGTCGTAAAAGTGGCGCAAAAACCCACCGTGAGAAAAAGCCGGATATTGGGTGAAAATACTCCACGGGAAGCGTTCAGGTATAATACCCAGGCCATCACAAAGGAACCGATGATGTTGATCATCAAGGTTCCAATGGCGAAATCACTGCCCCATTTCTCTACCGCCCACAACCCCATGAAATAGCGGCTCCAGGCGCCCAAAACGCCCCCCAGGGCAATCCAAAGAAGTTTATCCATCGTTCTCTCCCTTTGCGTCAAATGGGCCTGGCTGATAATAAAAAACTCCTACCAGCCTGGCCGGTAGGAGTCATTAGCTCCCTCAAGGGGAACGGTTCTGGCGAACTCCATCACCAATAAATAGTAATTGACCTCAAAATCTTACGGCATTACCCCCCCGGTTTCAATAAAACCTTGCCGGAGGTTTTCTCTTTCAAAACCCATAAAAGCCGGATAAACCAACGCAATTTTCGCGATCAACCGATAAAATACACTAGAGTTTCTAATGAAGTGCTCGAGGTCTTATGTCCAAAGTAACCTGTTTTCAACATATCGATTGCGAGGGTCCCGGCACACTTCTCAACACGCTCAAATCCAAAAATGTCCAAGTTCAAATAGTAAAAACCTATAAGGGCGACGCGGTGCCTGAAAATCTGGGCGACGGGCTCATCGTCCTCGGCGGACCCATGGGCGTTTATGAAGAGAAAAAGTTTTCCTGGATGACCGTTGAACTAAACGCGATCCGCGGGTTCTTAAAAAAAGAAAAACCCATTTTGGGCATTTGTCTCGGCTCTCAAATGCTGGCCCATGCCGCCGGAGCCCAGGTTTTTCGCGGCGCCATACCCGAGGTCGGCTGGTATCCCCTTCAATTGACCCCCGAGGGTCATTTCAATTCCCTTTTTCTCGGCCTTCCGCCGAAATTTGACGTTTTCCATTGGCACGGCGATACCTTCACCCTGCCCCCTAACGCGGTTCGGCTGGCCGGCAGTCATTATTATCCCAACCAAATTTATCAAATCGGTCAAAACGCTTTTGGGTTTCAATGCCATTTGGAAGTCACGGAAGAGATGGTCAAAAGCTGGGCGGCTTTATACGCGAAAGAATTGACTCCGCAGGGCGGCCCCGTTCGTCCCGAACGGATTGAAGATCACCTGACCGAAAATAGCCTTCAGTTGGAAGGCATCGCCGAAAAGGTTTTCGCCCGCTTCGCGGCCCTACTTTAAATCCCGGGATCGGTCGGACAGGATTTTAAACGTGTCCATAATTTCATCGGTAGCTTGTTTGGTTTTATCCGCGTTAATCACGATCGTCGAGCCGAACCAGTCGTGGTCGTCGATATCGATGACGTCAAACCCATCCACCGGGTGGTCAAACGCCTCCAACACATCTTTCATTTCCGAAATGGGCTTGCCGTTGATCCCGGTCACCATCATGTTGGTGAGCTTGTCATAGCCCTTGTTAATCTCGTGGGGCAAAACGTGGCTGATGAGAATCACCTGTTTCCGCTCCGGCGTGCGCAAACCATGAAACAACAGGTCCTGCAATTCCGGTTTAAAGTTGTCCCAGTTGGCAGTTGAATAGTAATTGAAGGTGAGGGGCACAAAAACAAATCCCGCCATGACAAAATAAGTGGGATGCCTTTCATCCTGACGGTCAGGCATCAGCTGGGAAACGGCCTTGAGCGGCATCTGGATTTTCATCGGCTGACCGTCCCGCAGAATATCCAGACTGATTTTCTCCCCGATTAAATAAAAGGTCGCCAGATAACATTCTGGCACCCGTCCTATCTTGGGAATATTGATATAGCCTTCGTCATCCACCGGATAGCCGTCAATCGCCGTCAAAACATCACCGACGTTGAGGACGCCGTCCGCCGATCCGCCGTAAAAAATCTGGGTGATGAGCTCTCCCGTTTGCTTGAGGGAAATCTTGAAATATTCCCGAAGGGCCGGGTTTTCCAAATCCTGGGTGTAAAAACCCAGGTCCGGAATGCCGTCGTAGGACCGCCCCCCCTGAATTCCTTTAAAAAACCGTTGAATGACGTTAACGGGAATAATCGACCCGGTTTTATCCGGCTTTCCCGCGGAGTCAAAGGGAATACCCACAAACTTGCCGTCGCTGAAAACCGGACAGCCGTCGTTGGCGCCGTCAATTGGGCCGTTGGTCAGGAGCGCCGGCACTTCCCTGCCTCCCTCATTACCCAAAACCATTTCCATATTGGAGACCGAGTCTTCCTTAATCGACAGTTCGTCCCTGCCCTGGATTAAAAGTTTGGCTCCCGGGCCGGGCAGCTCAGCCAATTCCACCGGCTTGGTACCGGTAAAAAAATCGGGATCTTCGACGGTCAAAAGAGCCAGGTCCAGGTCATATCCCACCTGTTCCACTTTGGCCACATAGCGTTTCGTTTCGCCGAATTTTTGAACCTCGATGTAATTGCCCTTGTTGACCAAATGGGCTGTCGTCAAAATTTTCTGGCCCGGCAGAACAGTGCCGCAGCCCTGCAACTGAATTTCGGCGCCTGGCTTCCAGGGTTCGTAATAGTCGATGTTTTGGGCGGTAGTAAAGACCTTCACCACCGACTTTCTCAAAACCGCCTCATCGCCCCAAACCCGGGCTGACAAAAAGAGCGCGAAACAGAAGCCGACGATTATTTTGAGACGGCCGTTTTTCATTTTCATTTCAGGTCATCCGATCGGTCGCTGGGAATGTCGTATTGCTCCAGTATTTCCAGTGAAGCCAACTTGGATTTCACCGCGTCCAGAACGATGGTGGTTCCCACTTCCTTCGGTTTATCGATCTCAATCACGTGGCGGCCATCCTTCGGGTCAGCGAAGGCGGCGATCAAATCTTTCATCTCAGAAATGGGATGGCCATTCACCTTGTTCACGATGAGACTGTTGAATTTCGAATCGTAGCCCCGGTTGATCGAATGGGAAAGAATATGGTTCACCAGAATGATCTGCTTATGGTCTTCGGAAGGCAGGCCGTGGAAATAAAGCGCTTTTAATTCCACCGGAGTGTCTTTGGTGATGCCCGGATAGTTGGAGTTGAAGGGCGTGAAGATTAAACCGTCAAAAATAAAATAGGTGGGTTGTTTGTCATATTGAACCAGGGGAATTAACCGGGCGTCTTCCTTCAGGGTCACTGTCACGGTCATGGGTTTTTTGTCCCGCAGAATTTTGATCGGTACCTGATCGCCCCTATAGTGAAGCTCGATGGGATATTGGGACCCGATTCGTTCGCCTTTGCGAAAGGCGATCGTTCCGTCATTGGCGATGGGATAACCGTCGATGGCCATCAGCACGTCGTTCACTTTCAGTTGGTTCCAGGCCGAGGATTGATAAAGAACCTCATCGACCAGAATCCCCGTCTGGTCCGGCTTGAGTCCGTAATATTTTCTTAACGAATCGTTCTCCATGGTTTCCTGCCAGATGCCCAGCGTCGGAATGCCGCGGTAAACACCTGATTTGATTTCGGTAAGAAACCGTTTCACGATCGGCATGGGAACAAAAAAACCGGTATTTTGGGCGACCGCCGCGTTGTAGCCCTGAAAAGCCACCCCGATCATTTTTTTATCCTTAAAAACCGGCCCGCCGCTGTTGCCCGGGTTGATCGCGGCGTCGGTCTGCACGTCCATCAGGGCCCGGGAAGAATGGGCGTAAGTGGAAAGCTGGATGCGGGAAACGACCCCTTCGGTGATGGACATTTCTTCCCCGCCCACGGGAAAACCGTAAACCGCCACCTTGTCCCGCTTGAACGGCAGGTCGCCGAAGGTGACAGGCATGGTGCCTTGAAAGAACTTCGGGTCCTCCACCTTCAAAACCGCCAGATCGCAGTCATGGGCCACAAATTCTTTCTTGGCGATGTATTTTTGGCTGTCGCCTTCCTTCTCCACCTCGATAAAAATCGCGTTGGAAACCACATGGGCATTGGTCAAAATCCGGTTGCCGACCAGCACACAGCCGCTGCCGCTCACATATTCCTGAGACCCTTCCCGCCAGGGCTCGTAATAATTGGGTTCCTGCATGGTCGTGAAAATTTTGACCACGGATTTGGTTAGGAGGTCGTCCGCCGCCCAACTGGCCCTGCCCGCTAAAAACAGGCATAGCAACCCCAAACCGCGGATGACGTTAAAAATTTTAAATGGGAAATGCATGAGGTCGCCGTTCGTCAAATGGATAGGGTCGGCTTAAAAACAACTCGACTAGAGCGGATATGATAATGGATTTTGACGGTTTGGGGACTCTTTAAAGACCTGAGAGCTAGCCTTTGCGGGTTTTATTGCCGAACCAGACCACCGCGGCCACGCCGATGAGCACAAAGATAATCCATATCAAGGCGCGGGTGTCATTATCGCCGAAAAACATGCCCCACTTGGTATCCAGAATGCGGCCCAGATAAAAGCCCCCCACAATACCGCTGACCGAATCCGAAAGAGTGCCCACCGAAGCCCAAAAGGTGAAATTGGACTGGCTGACGCCCCAGAGATGTTCCACCAGCACAAAATAATCAAAAACAAAAAATGGCGCCAGATAGAAATAGTAATTTTTAAAAACCACGTAGCAGGAAACATTTCCCAGCAAAAATCCGCTGGCGTAAAAAACATAAGTGATCCACATGAAACAGGTAATGAGAAGCGTGATTCTTAAGACGACACTGAAGGGAGTTATTAAAAATTTAATAAAAGCGGGAATTTTCAGCTGGTTGTAAAAATAAAGAACCGGATAAGCGATAAGAAAAACCACCGCGTTGGCGATAAAAACCAGAGGCGTGCTGTCGTTGGCGGGCGCGTACTGCAGGATGTGCATCAATCCGGCGATACCGATAATTTCCCAAAGGATAAACCGTGAAAAGGAAGGCGGGGCTTTCGGATCTTTTTGCATTTCAGATTCCTTTCCTTATTTCAAACCACCGCATTTGAAAAATAAAAACGAGAAGCTGGAAAAAGATTAGTTGGATGTCCACTGGATGTTATCGATCGTAAAGGCTTTTTGCGCGTTCGGCTGACCCGCCACTCCCATGGGGCCGACAATATAAAATGGCTCGATCACGTTGGCGGAATTAGGCGTAAAAGTCGAAAGAGGGATCGAGATATGAGTAAAGCTGGTCATGTTCAATGAACTGGCCGAAAGGGTATAGTACGACCCGTTAGTGGTCGTAGGCGTTGGAGGATTCGCTTCGTAACCATAACCAACTTGAAAAATCCCCGTGGAGTTTTGCTCCAGTTTCATATCGAATTGCAAATGACCGGACGCGTAATAAGTTCCGGGATTTTCAGGCGCGGCAATTAAAAAGTAAGCGTTTACCGGAGTCTCCACAGCGGTCGCGCTAAATTGCAGGGTCGTGTTATCGCCCGAAATAGGGTCCGGTGTGCTGACATTATTGACAGTACCGACAAACGGAACCAACGCCACGTTTTGACTAAAAAAGTAGCCGCTGTTTCCATTGGCCCAGATGGTTTCCGCGTTGACCGGCGTGGGCGTTGGCGTATTGTTGGAACCAGAACCCGAACCGGAGGGGTTATTGCCGGAACTACAGGACGTGCTTAACCAGGTCTCTACCCCTAAAATTAAAAATAAAATGAAGAAAACCTTAACTCGATTTTTTTTCATGGCACCCTTTGGACCTATCGCCGGCAATATTGCCAGGCTGTTTATAGCTTCATTATACCGTTTTAACATTGGATAAAAAGGCTCTCGGACCGCTTTTACGCCCTTTGGCCCGTCAAACGGAAAACTTCTGGAAGCGTCGGCGGGTATTGGGCCACCGGAAACTTTCGGCAAACACAGGCGGCCAGCCCCGCTGAAAACCGCACGCATTCCTCGTCATTCCAGCCGCGCCACAGGCCGTAAACCATTCCGGCGCGGAAGGAATCACCCGCTCCCAGCGTGCCGGATACTTTCACCTGATAAGGTTTGAATTTTCGGGTAGGTTTCCCCGGCCTCGCATACCAAATTGGTTGGGTTCCAAAGGTGAAAAGGGTTAAGCCTTTCGAATGAGACAAATACCGGGACATCAGTTTTTTGGCGTTCGCGCGCGGAAAAACTCTCTTGATGAATTCCTGGGAAATCACATTGACCGCTGAATAACGGTGGCAATCCGATTCGGGAGCGCAGTCCAGGGTGACAAAAGGTTTTCCCGCTTTATGGCAAAGCCCGGCGGCCCTTTCGGATTCTTTTCCAAAATAAGGGTCGATTGAGACTACTTTGGCTTTTCGAATTTCACCCGCATCCGGTTTGGACCATTTTTTGCCGCCTTCTTTTGAAAAGCGCTTTGCGAACCAGCCAAATACGTTACGATGTTTTCCGTCGACGAGAACAATGTCCTTCCAGCCTTCGAAACGGGAATCAAACTTCAACCGGGAAGAATCCACTCCCCACTTGCGGTTGAACCACAGAATGGTTTCTCTGGTTTCCGTGCCGAGCAGGGGCCCTTCGGGACGAACATGAAGGCCCAGACGGGCCAGCAGAATGGCCGCGTTGCCGGTTTCACCGCCGGGGACAATCCGGGTGCTTTCAATTTCCTGATAGGAATCCGCTTCGGGATAGGAGCCTTTCAACCGGTGGATGGTCGAAAGAACCGTCATGCCGTAAAGATACACGTCGAGACTTTTTTTCATCAACCAACCTTAATCCATCATCAAAACCCCATTAAGACAAAAAACTAAAACGCTTAAAAAGGAAGACGAGTGCTTTGTTAATAATTAAAAGTGCTGGCCGCGCTGGCCGACAAAAGATAGGAACCATTGGAGGTTCCCGAAAAGGCCGAGCTGTTTAAACTATTGATCGAGGCGCTGACATCGTTTTGGCCCGTGCTCCCCGGTAAAGAGCTGTTGGGAATGCTATAAGGCGACGTGAGATTGGGGCCAAATGTCTTGGTAGTGTAGGGGCTGATGTTTTGTTCCGCCGTGATGACATTTTCATTCCCTCCGCCCGCCCAGGTGCAAACCAGGTTTGAACTGCTGGTGCTAAAAACAGGCGTGCCTACGGCAGTGGTAGTAGCTGAATAGGTATTGCCTCCGAAAACAGCGGTGATGGTGTAAGGCTGACCCGCCGTGTAAGTGAAAGACGAGCTGTTGTATAAGGCCAAACTGAGAAGTGTAACTGAACCACTGGCCGTCACCGGATAGGAAGCGCTGGTGGAATAAGTCAGAACAGCCGGACTACCCGAGTAGGACAGGGTAACCGCAGCATTGGTGACAGGGCCGGTTGAAGTGGCGATTTCCGTGAAGGCCGAACCGTTTTCAATGGTGGATAAAATGAGAGGCCCGTTCCAGGAAAAACCGCCGGAACCGGAGGAGCCCGTGGGCGTGCTGGAACCGCAGGAGATGACCAACAAAGACACGAACAGTAAGGGAATAAACCGTTTCATACCGCCTCCTTGAAGAGAAAAGCTTGATAGAGTTTAGCACTTTTCAGAAGCCAAACTCTCGCAAGAAAATGGTATAAAAACGGCTTCTTTCCATAAAATTCATCTCAAACCAGAAAACAAAACCCGCAAAACCGGCGATTAGTTGCCTGAGTCTGTTTTAGTTTTCGAAAAGCCCGACAAAATTTCGTCGGTTAAATCATTAGGATTTTTCACATAGTGAACAGTGTTTCTTTCCACCACCATGTCCACATTGTCCTTGATCGCGGCGTTGGAGATAATGGCGTTCACTTCGGTAACCAGTTCGCGCATCATTTCATCTTTTCGTTTCGCGATCTCATTCTGCAGCACATTCTTTTCGTCCATCAGTTTCTGTTCTTTGGTTTTAATTTCTTTTTCTTTCGTCTTTTTATCCGCCGCGGTCAAAGCGGCCGCCGGATGCTTCAGTGCTTTTTGAAGGTCCAACACGGCTTTCTGCGAGACGTTCAGGTCATCCTGCTTTTCTTTTATCAAGGCATCCAATTTTTTCTGGGCCTTCACCGTGCCGGGATAGGTGTTAAACACCCTCTGAAAATCGACCGTCGCGATCGTAAAATCCTTCGCCATCGCCGCTGTAGTCACCATCAAAACCAAACCCAAAAGTATTAAACGCATAATTTCTCCCTTATTTTTGAATCAAATCCCGCCGCCCTATTCAGGCTTAAACCCTCATATCGGGAAAGAAAATATAAAGCCTAATCCGCCGATCGCCTAGGGTAATTTAGCTCATACCCCCGTTTACGGGGGCATAAGCCTCGTTTTTCGGAGCATATTCGGCTATCCGGCGACAAAATCCGGTTTTCCGGAGACATAGGCTATTGGCCTATCAATAAGGAACCCGGCTCCCTAGACTCAAAGACAGAAGATCTCTCCCCGAGGTAAAAAATGGCCCTTTTTGAAAAAACATCTGTCGTAGAAGCGCCGGTGGAAAAACTTTTTGCCTGGCATCAAAATCCCTATGCTTTTGAACGACTGACCCCTCCCTGGGAAAAAATTGAGGTTTTGGAAAAACAAAACGGAATTAAAGATGGGAGCCGTGTTGTTCTAAGAATGAAGCAATGGTTTTGGCATTTTCGCTGGGTGGCGGTGCACAGCGGCTTTATTGAAGGAAAATTATTCCGCGACACCCAGGTCGAAGGCCCTTTCGCCAAATGGATTCATACCCATCTGTTTCAGCCCGTCACGGAAAAAACCAGTCAACTAACCGATCAGGTGGAATACCAGGTGCCCCTGGGCGCTTTTGGCGACATTGTGGCCGGAGGCTTCATCGGCGCGAAGCTCAAAAGAACTTTCACCTTCCGCCATACGAGAACCCGGCATGATTTGAAACGCCTGATGCCCTTCAAAGGCCCGCTTAAAATTATCATCAGCGGCGCTTCGGGAATGATCGGCACAGCCTTGACGCAGTTTTTGACCGGCGGCGGCCATGAAGTGCGCCCGCTGGTTCGACGTCAGCCGAAAGGCGCGGAGATATTTTGGAATCCGGACAAGGGGGAAATTGATCCCAACTCGCTGGAAAACTCCGACGTGGTCATTCATCTGGCCGGTGAAAACATAGGGGCGGGCCGCTGGACCGCCGAGCGCAAGAAACGAATCAAGGAAAGCCGCGTTACCGGAACCGCGTTTTTGTCCCAAACCCTGGCCTCGCTTAAAAATCCGCCCAAAGTTTTGATGACTTCCTCGGCGATTGGTTTTTACGGAAACCGGGGGGATGAAATTTTGACCGAGGACAGCCCGGCGGGAAAAGGGTTTTTGGCTGAAGTTTGCCAGGCCTGGGAAACGGCGACGGACCCGGCGAAAAAAGCGGGCATCCGGGTAGTCCATATCCGAACCGGCATTGTGCTTTCGGCCAACGGCGGGGCTTTGCCCAAAATGGTTTTGCCCACCCTGATGGGCGCGGGCGGCGTCATCGGTACAGGCCTTCAGTGGATGAGCTGGATAGCGCTGGAAGACCTGGTCGGTATTTTTAACTACGCCATCCACCACCCCGCCTTGTCCGGCCCAGTCAACGCGACCGCCCCGGGATCGGCGACCAACCGGGACTTTACCAAGATTCTGGGCAAGGTTTTAAAAAGACCCACTGTCTTCCCCCTGCCGGGTTTCGTGGTAAAGCTTTTATTCGGCGAAATGGGCGAGGCGCTTTTGCTGGAAGGCCAGCGGGTTACCCCAGACCACTTGACCCGGGAGGGCTTTGAGTTTCTTTACCCCGATCTGGGGTCGGCCCTGCGGTGGGAATTGGGCCGGTTTTGAGGGTCAGGATAGGTTCAACCGGCAGGACGGGATTTCCGGTGAAGAACCCCAAATTTCCGGTGAAGGTCATGCTTTTTCCGGTGAAGATTCCCGGTTTTCCCGGTGAAGGTGCCAGATTTCCGGTGAACATCGGTCAATTTCCGGTGAAGCCATCTGGTTTTTCCGGTGAAGACTCCCGAATTTCCGGTGAAGGTTGATAGATTTCCGGTGAAGATTCCCGGTTATCGGAAACAAATCCGACTTTTCCGGCGACATCGGCCTGTTTTCCCGGCGGCAGAACCGGGTTTAAGGACCCTTGGGGTCAGCTTTATAGCTCTCCGCCGTTTCCAAAATGCCCTGTGCATAGGAAGTGGGGGTTATCTCGAACTCTTTTTCAAAGGCGGTAGACGAGAAAAGATAGTCCCGGTCGTACTGGTAAAGCATCTCCCCTAACTCTTTAATCTCCCGCTTAAACACCCCCCCTAAACCGATTATCCCGGGCTTTAACACCTGTAAGGGCTTGGAGGGAATGTACAGCGCCTTGGCCGCTTCCAGCGCCAGATCTTCAGCGGTTAGGGGCTCCCGGGCCGTGGGCAGGTGCCAAATCCTCTGGCCTCCCGGCAGGTGATCTTCCAAGCCCAGCGCGGCGGTAGCATAGGCCGCGTCTTTGGTATAGGTCAGGGAATGGCGGAATTTGCCGCTCACCAACCATTGGGGGTTCTTGCCCGCCGCCAGATTGGCGAAAATCAGCATATTGGGAATGCCGTTCTTGGCATGGGGGCCGTAAAAATCCGCAGATCGGGCAATACGGACATCCAGGTTGCCCTTCTGTGACTCGTCCAAAAGGCTATGTTGCAGGGCGGCGCGGATTTTTCCTTTGATCGATTCCGCGTGGGTAGGGGTCTCTTCGGTCATCCATCCTTCCACCGGGCCGTAGAGGTAGAGATTGTCAAAAAACACCAGCCGCGCGCCATGGTCCCGGCAGGCCGCGATGGTGTTCTGGATAATTTTGGGCCATTGAACTTTCCACACCCGGGAATCGTAAGGCAGGCCCGCCGTCAGGTAGACCACTTCTGAACCGCTCACCGCCCGCCGGACCGCTTCTGGGTCCAGAAGGTCCGCCGCCACATGCTCTTCCCCCAGAAAAAGGTCCTGCGGTTTGCGGCTGACCAGCCTGATCGGTCTTCTTCTTTTGTGAAGTTCTTTTGCCAGCTCTATTCCGATGATCCCGCTGGACCCTAATATGGTTTGTAACATGGACGGCCTTTAAAGACGATATTTGAAAGCACTTGCCGGCAGCCAATTCACCCCTCACCCACAAGGTGAGGGGTGAATGTTGATAATGCCAATTGGATGACAATTGGTACAAGGCGACTGGCGCGATTGGGTAGTCACAACTTTTGTTGAAAAGTTGGAATGGATCAAGATAGGGCTGTTGGGAAGTTGATTACAAGGGAGCGTTTCATTTATTGCTAGTGAAAAAACCGTCCCGCTTCGCTTATATTTTGTTCCCGAAGCGTTGGAAAGCCGCACTAAACTAACGCTGGTTTAAATCAAACGAAAATCCAAAAAGGTGGAATATTTATGAAAGTATTTTTAACCGGCGGCAGCGGCTTTATCGGGCATTGGGTGGTCAAAGAACTCTTGGCCCAAAACCATTCCCTTCGGCTTTTGGTCCGCAACACTTCTAAAATCCCCTCGCTGAAAACCATGCCGGGTGTGGAAATTGTGGAAGGTACGATTTACGACCAGCCAATCATCGAAAAAGCCCTTCAAGGCTGCGACGCCTGCGTGCATATCGCCCTGGGTTGGGGTGAAACCCCCACCACCATGCTTCAAAACGACACAGCTGCCACCGCCTTTTTGCTGGAAGCGGCGGAGAACGCCGGTGTGAAACAGTTTCTCTATACCTCCTCCACGGCGGCGGTCGGCGAATTCCGCCCGCTCATGAACGAAAGCATCGATCTGAGGCCGGTGGACCTTTACGGCGCCACCAAAGCCTCTTCCGAGGCCTATCTATTGGGTTTCGCGGCCAAAGCGCGCATGCGCTGTAACATCATCCGCCCCGGTTACACCTTCGGCAACCCCGCCTTCGCCGACGGCGTCACCCAGCCCGACAAGCGCTTCAGCCAAATTGTCGCGGCGGCAAAAAAGAATGAACCCATCACGGTTACAAAGCACGACGGCACCCAGTTCATCTGGGCCGGCGATCTGGCGAAGCTGTATAGCGCCGTTTTAAACAGCAACCTGAACCGCCGTATTTTCTTTGGCCTGTCCAGCGAGTTTGTGACCTGGGAAAAAGTGGCGCACAAAGCGATTGAGCTGACGAATTCTAAAAGCAAGATCATGGTGGAAGACAAAGGCTGGGACTCAAAACCCATGCTATTTGATATGAGCCTGATTAAAAAAGAGTTTGGCCTAGATTTTGTGGCCTCACCCAAAATCGAGAGGCATCTGGAGTATTTTGCGAAGCGGACTTAGAAAGGCAAGCTTTCGAAATATCTCAATTCACTTTTAGCTATTCTTTTCCTGATTTTAAACAACCAACTATTCTTTTGATCATAGAGTCATTATCTCGCAATCCATCTTTTTCATCCAAAATAGACTTTTTCAACCAGATTATTTTTTTATTCTGCCCAACCGCACCTATTGCGGATTCCGCATTTTTAATATCCGCCAAACTGTAGTCGTAATATTGAAAAGCACTTTTGATCATTTCGTTTAATTCTGCACAATGATCTTCAAAAGTATTTTCCTTTTTGAATTTCAAATAATTTTTTCGCGCCCTCGCAATTGAATCTTCGGCAATCAAGCGATCAGTAATTGACAAACTTACAAAAACAACACTTCTTTTGTTTAAACCTATTTCTAATTCGAAACACTTTTTAGCCTTTAACAAGTCCTCAATTTGATCATCTAAATTAATCAAAAATGATTGCGCAACCATTAAATTAAGGCCATATGCATTATTAAACCAAGGTTCCTTTTCTCCATATTGCTTGTTTTTATCCAAAATTCTAAGGCTTAATTCCGAAACATTTTTTCTGAGATCAGGTGGACAATCTTTAATATTAGCGGTGTCAGAAAGTGTACTTGCTGTAAAAACAATCCCGGTGATATTGGGAATCGGATACTCTTCTGTAAACTTGTAATATTTTTCAATCGCATCAAAATTTTTTAGCTTATTCTGACACCGCAAATAATAAACAAGCGCAAGTGGATATTTATCACTACCATCAGATGCATTGCTTAAGTCGCCAATAAATTTTTCTATCTCATTTGCGCCACTTAAATAATAACCTTCGTTGTAATAACAAATGCCTATTAAAACATTCGCATAAGACAATTTTGGATTTTCTTGAACAACTCCATTCAAAATTTTTATTGCTTCGTCGTATTTCCCGACATTTACAAGTTTTACACCCTTTGAATAATCTTGAAGAGCCGAAATAAGAGACGAATGTGCTTGAGAAGAAAATATCAGCCAAAAAATAAAAAAATAAGCCATTTTTTTCATTTCATTTCCCCCCCGAAGACTTTTCAATCGAAAAAATAATCGTAAATTTGAGACTTTCAGTTTGCGGCCCAACATAACTTGGCATTGATTTTTCTAATTCCGAAATCTCAATTCGGCTTAAAGATTCAAATGGTTTTTGGTTTGGTTGTTTTTTAGAATCATAAAAAATCTTATCTTTTTGCAAACGCTCTTTATCAATTTCATTACTACTGGTCACGCTAACCACATTGTTATTTTCAGTAACATTAAAAATTTGAATAAAAAATTTTGGTAAAAAATTTAACGTGGGAGATAATTTAATTAAAGTAATACCACCCAAAACCGAAAGACCAAGAACTGATAATCCTAATAACTTTAACGATAATAATGATTTATGCTTTTTTGCCTTACCCATTTTTTTCTTCGACATACAACTTTCCATGAAACTGTACTTTAAACTCGCCTCTCGACATTAATTCATCAATTGCACTCGAAACCTCAACGGGACTCAAATGAAGTTTTTCAGCAATAATTCTGTGAATTTTGGGCGGCCATGGTTGTGCGGGCAATTCAGATTTTATTTTTTCAAGAACTTCGTTATTATCCCTTATGGGATTTTGTGACTTTAAGGAAATAACATTACATTCAATTCCTTCAGATTTTCTTATTGCCCTTATTTCTCGGCTACAAGATACGCAGGTAAAAGCTACGCTCGAACTTAAAAAAAGCTCCATTTCAACGTCATTCATAGTATTGCAGGATGGACAAGTAACCTTCTCCAACTTTGGCTTTCTAATTTCCAAAGAAAACTCGCTTTTTTCTTTATCGAAGTGTGAAATCAATTTAGCTCCACAAAATGGACAATTAGCAGATTTAGGTCCAGTTGATGGTTTACGATGTCTGTAGCCAAACTCTTTTCCACAACTTGGGCATTTTCCAAAAGCATTTTGTTTTTTTGTCGTCCCTGCCATTTTTAACGGCGTTCCGCTTACTTTCGTTAACATTAAACTTAAATTTTTATTTAACTCATTCAAAGAATATTTCATCTCATTTTGAGACATGTTTAACTTGGATGATAAATTTTCATTTTCCGCCGAAAAAACATCTTGGACTTTTTCAATAATTTCTTTCAACTCTTCTTCATCTTCTTCTCTTTCCTCAAGCTGTTTGCTAATTTCATCCCCTATAATCCCTTTCCAGTCACTCAACGAAGTATCATTTACAGATTTAAGTGTGTTAATGATATGAATTGCCCCTTCAAGTCTATCCTCTTTAGCATTTAACTCCTCCTCTGAAGTTTCGTACTCTTCACGCTTCAGCTCCTGATCCAAATACATCGACAAACGCGTCAGTTCATTTGAAAGGTTATTTACTTTTTCAGAAGCTTTTAGTGCGTACATTCTTAAATTCTCTCTATGGTCTTTTTTAACTTCATCAATGGCATCTTTGTGTGATTTTAAAGAATAGTAATGAGTCATTGCCCATGCCGCCAAGGCAGAAACCAAAGTCAACAGAACACTAAGTAGTGATGTTTCGGTTGGTGTAATTGCCCGAAACGAAAGAAAAAGTATTGTTAAAAAAACGAAACTAATACAAACGACAACTAACCAAAAATATCCTTTTGGCATTTTTTGATTGTCTGCTTTCATCTAACATCTCCCCGAAAATTCACTTTTGAAAAACGTTTAAACATATTTCAGATTATCTAAAATTAGTGTTAAAACAAAAAAACCCCCGTCCCAATATTGGAACGGGGGTTTTAAATTCAACAACTCCCCAACTTTCTCAAGAACAACCGCTGGAAGTACCGCAGTTCAGGCACTTATAGCAGGCAGCGCTGCGGACCATGATGGTTCCGCATTCGGGGCAAGGCGGAGCGTCGGATTGGGACTGAAACACGCCCTTTTCCCGCTTTTCCGAATCGCTGTGAACTTCGCCCTTCGCGTGAGTATGCGGAGCTTCCGCTACCGGAGCATGGGCCGTGGCGGCCGCGTGCTTCGGAGCGATTTCCACACCGTCGGCTAATTCCGCCGCTCCTCTTTCGCCGGCCGGCAGGAACTTCAAGGCCATCCAGCGGAAGATATAGTCGGTGATCGATTTGGCGAAACGAACTTCCGGGTTATTGGTGATACCCGACGGCTCGTAACGGCTGTGGCTGAACTTGTTGATCAAGACTTTCAGCGGCACGCCGTATTGGAACGCCAGCGAAATAGCGGTGGCGAAGGAATCCATGAGACCCGAAACCGTCGAACCTTCTTTCGACATGGTGATAAAGACCTCGCCCGGGGTTCCATCCTCGAACTTGCCGACGGTGATGTAACCCTCGTGGCCCGCGATGGAAAACTTGTGGGTGATGGCTTCGCGTTCGTCCGGCAGACGGCGGCGGGCCAGCTTGGCCGCCGGTTTTCCATCCGCGCCCAGGTTGGTGGACAGCGGTTGGGACCGTTTGCAGCCGTCGCGGTAAATGGCGACAGCCTTCAAGCCCAGTTTCCAGGACTCGATATAGGCCTGCATGATGTCATCCACCGACGCTTCGTGGGGCAGATTGACCGTTTTGGAAATCGCGCCCGACAGGAAAGGCTGAACCGCGGCCATCATGCGGATGTGGCCCATGTAATGAATGGAACGGGTTCCGTTCATCGGTTTGAAAGCGCAATCGAACACGGTTAAATGCTCGGCCTTCAAATGCGGCGCTCCCTCGATGGTGTCGTGGGCTTCGATGTAGGCCAGAATGTCCTTCACCTGGCTTTCGGTGTATTTCAAATGCTTCAAAGCGTGCGGAACGGTTTGGTTGACGATCTTGATGACGCCCCCGCCCACCAGCTTTTTGTATTTCACCAAGGCGATATCCGGCTCGACGCCGGTGGTGTCGCAATCCATCAGGAAGCCGATGGTGCCGGTCGGCGCCAGAACGGAAACCTGGCCGTTGCGGAAGCCCCATTCCTTGCCGTGGGTCTGTACTTCTTTCCAAACCGCCTGAGCGGCGATGAAAAGCTCGTCAGACACGCCTTCGCGTTTGATTTTGGCGGCTTCGGACTGGTGCATCTTCATGACTTTCAACATGGGCTCTTCATTGCGGGCATAACCCTGGAAAGGACCCACTTCTTTGGCGATTCTGGACGACATGAGATTGGCTTCACCCTGCATGAGAGCGGTGATGACCGCTGCATAGTTGCGGCCGCTTTCGCCATCGTAAGGCAGACCGCGGGACATGAGCAGAGCGCCCAGGTTGGCGTAGCCCAGACCCAACGGACGGTAATCGTGCGAGTTGCGCTCGATCTGCTTGGTGGGGTAGCTGGCGTTATCCACCGTGATTTCCTGCGCCAGGATGGTGACATCCACGGCGTGCTTGAAGGCTTCGATATCAAACTCGTCATCTTCATTGCGGAACTTCATGAGGTTGAGGGACGCCAAATTGCAGGCCGAATCGTCGAGGTACATATATTCGGAGCAGGGATTGGAGGAGTTGATACGCGCCGTGTTGGACGAGGTGTGCCATTGGTTGATCTTGGTATCGAACTGCATGCCCGGGTCGCCGCAGATCCAGGTGGATTCGGCGATCATGCGCAGCAGGTCCTTGGCCTTGTAAGTATCCATGGGAGCGTTGTCTTTGCGGGCCTTGGTGGTCCAGGTGCCGTCGCTGGTGGCGGCGGTCATGAACTCGTCGGTGACACGCACCGAGTGGTTGGCGTTCTGGAACTGGACGGAATCATAAGCGCCGCCCGGAACGTTAAAGCCGCCGTCGTAGCCGGCGTCAATGAGCGCCCAGGCTTTCTTTTCTTCGTCAGACTTGGTCTTGATGAAATCCACGATGTCCGGATGTTCGGCGTCCAGGATAACCATCTTGGCCGCGCGGCGGGTTTTGCCGCCGGACTTGATGACGCCCGCGAAGGAGTCATAGCCCTTGAGGAAGGAAACCGGACCGGAGGCTGTGCCGCCGCCCGAGAGTTTTTCTCTGCTGCCGCGAAGGTTGGAGAAGTTGGTGCCCGTTCCCGAGCCGTACTTGAAGAGCATGCCTTCGGTTTTCGCCAGTTCGAGAATCGCTTCCATGTTGTCCGAGACGCTGTTGATGAAACAGGCGGAGCATTGCGGACGGGGTTCGACGCCGACGTTGAACCACACCGGCGAGTTGAACGCCATTTTCTGGTGGACTAAAAGATGCAGAAGTTCGCTGTGAAAAATTTCGGCGTCCTCATCGGCGGCGAAGTAGCCCATGTCCTTGCCCCAGTCCGAGATGGTATCGGCCACGCGGCGGATGAGCTGCTTGACGCTGCGTTCGCGCTCTTCAGTGCCCATCTGGCCGTGGAAATATTTGGAGACCACGATGTTGGTGGCGGTTTGCGACCAGGTTTTCGGAACCTCGACGTCCTTTTGCTCAAAGATCACCTTTCCTTTTTCATCGGTGATTCCCGCGCTGCGCAATTCCCATTCCACATCGTCAAAAGGGTGAACGCCTTTTTTCGTGAAGAAGCGTTTGAATTTCAAACCGCCTTCACGGGTAAAAGTATTCGGCCTCACAAAGGTTGGGGCGGCAACAGCGGATTGAGCGGACTTGGACATAGATCCTCCTGAACATATTTCTATAAAATGAGCCAAGAATTTCCGGCCAAGATTAACGGTGAGTTAACTCAGGTCAGAAATCTAGGTTGTGGTGATGTCGATCGAATTGGATTGCGGCGTCTGTGGGTAACAAGCTGGCAGTAGTTTAAAAAACGCGGTCGTCGGATCCCCCGATTTACCCCTCCCAAAAATCATCTTTAACGTTTCATCGTCTCTCTTCGGCTTACCCGAAAACTCGAGCTCACCCAAGAGCTTCCCCATTCACGTTAAAAACGCTGTCCCAACAGTGCGCTGTTTTTTGTTCAAAACCGGCTCTTTGAACCTTTTTCCCATCTTTGCGAAACGATGGAAAAACCAGCAAATTCACACCATATTTAGACAGTTGTGCATTTATACCACTAGCATTAGTGCTATGAAAGAAAATTATTACTAATTTTTCCAATTAAGTTTTTGGGCTTTTTTAAAGGGTTTTTGAAAGAAAAAGAGTTCAAAAGCGGCGTCGAAAAATAAAAATTAATTGCTGTTGTCCAGATTTTTCTTTTTGCCTTCCAGCTCGTTCAAATACTGTTGTTGAAAAGCGTGGTTTTTATCCGACAGCCACTGGTCGCAATATTTCAAATTCAGGTCCGAATCCATATCCAGCTTGATGAGCTTCGCTTTGTAATCCGCGGCCTCGTCCGCCAAACCCAGACTCACGCACAACTCATAGCAATTCGCCAGAGCGCAAAAATCTTTCGGGTGGGCGCTTAAATAATTTTCAAACCAGGACAGACCCGCTTGTTTCGCGCTGTTGTCCAAACCCCGGTCCGAATATTTTTCGACCGCTCCCAGGAAATCATTATCCTCCGGAACAAACTTATGGTTCTCCCAGTGATAGGCGCGGCCCTCGTAAATTTCACAGGCGTCGCAGTCTTTCACCAGCGCGTGGCTGAAATTGACCATCAGAAACTGGTTCTTATCCTGCGCGACGCGGGGACCATAATCCTTTCCCACGATCTCAACCACTTTTTTCAAAACATGGCTCATGCTCACCATGAAGACCGTCGCGATCTTGTCGCGGTCCTCGGAGGAATAAACCACCAGCTGGTCTTTGCCCAAGCCGATCAGATCCGCTCCCTCAAACCCGTCGTACTTTTTTCCCCGGACCAGCTCCACCTGCTTTAATTTCCAGTCATCCTTGTCTCTATGAAAATAAGCGAAGCCCGCGCCGGAATCTTCCACGATCTGTTTGCCGTTGTTATAAACACTGCCCTTGTCGTGATAACCTTCCAGCCCCACGACCACATCCACTTCGGGCACTCCGGTGAAATCGTGATAGGCGATCGAGGCGATGTCCCAGTAATTTTCTTTCTGGCCCGGATATTTGCGGTTGATCGCTTCCGTGATATCCGCCAGATGCAAACGTCCCCGGGCCACCAGATCCGCGGCGGATTCATCAATGGCGTAAGCGGGAATGTAACAGGTGGATAAAACAGAAAAGGCCAAAAGGGTGACGGCGAGTTTCAATCGCATAAAAGACCTCGAAGAAATGGAATGAGATTCACGGCACAAAGCGGGCGGACGCCTCAGGAAGACCCCGACCGCTAAGAATTTAGACGCCCTTTTGACGCAATTGGGCCGCCAAATCCTCGAAGCCTTTTTTGCCCAAAAGAGCGAACATA
>Ga0206829_10167_pt1 | contig 23735 bp, 33 predicted proteins | sample Alteio_BWOrgCont_75_FD_152862 | JGI IMG/M metagenome (GOLD analysis project Ga0206829, IMG submission 152862) | Enriched cells from forest soil in Barre Woods Harvard Forest LTER site, Petersham, Massachusetts, United States -... | ecosystem: Environmental > Terrestrial > Soil > Temperate forest >... | reverse complement strand
CAGGGTTCATGCCTGAGTCCTTTTACCCATGCGCCCATTGTGCATCGTAGTGAAGCTGCCAGAAATGGTTAAAGTACGTATGAGGTCAGCTGGAGGGGGATAAAAGCAGATTCCAGAGTTGCAGTTAATTGGCAATGAAGCTGGCCGCCCAATGCACTGACAACTGGTAAACTTTAAATCGAGCTGCATCAGACGCGGTAACGAATGTGAAACGAATTACTCGGGCCTTGCTTATTTCAGCTCTTGTTCTCATGGTGGCGGTACTAATACTGCTGAACTCCGATGATTGGGGAGGATCACTACCGCTTAGTATTGCCGTCCATCATAGTCTGGGCGACGTGGCCGAGCTGGTTGAAACCGGTCATTCAGCAGAGGCATTGAATGCTATGGATAAAATGGAGAGTCGAAACGCACCGGCTTGGGATGAGTTGCACTACCTCAAAGGACTCTGCTTGCAGTCACTTGGTAATTTTTCGGAGAGTCGAAAGGAATACACATTTGTCATTGAGCATTCCGAAGATCCTGACCTCATACTCAGAGCCGAGCTCGGTAAGGTTTGGCTTGCCTTAGGTCTGCGACAGATCCCGCGAAAAATGATTCGCTTCCCCTCTACACAGCCGAGCGCTCAGAATGCGATATGACTGGCAGGCTATGATTGGTTCATGATGACAGAAGAAGAAATTCTAGATCTTCTCCAACGAATGGATGACCGCACGCCTTCCACGAGTTCGGACCAATCAATTTCTTGGCTTGCCCACCGTGATGCAGAGGACGTGAATGATCCTGCTCTGATACCCTGTCTGAAGCAGCTATTAGAGAGCACGAAGAAAAAAGAGATCCGCAGACATATCTACTTTATCCTCTCTCAGATTGGACGAAACTTCAAAGACATCGAAGTCGCGCACATTTTATATGACAGGCTGGACGCGGAAACTGACAAGCATATTTTGTCGGGTCTGCTAAGTGCGCTCGCTGGACTACCACAAATTCCTAACTGTGGCAGGATCGTGGCTCTGACCAAAGATAACCGGTGGTTGGTACGGGAATCGGCAATATCTGCTTTGAAAAACTGTAAGCCAGCCAATGCGGAAGACGCCTTACTCGAGGTACTAAAGACATCAGGCAATACGTATGATTTGATTTTTGCGATTGCCTCATTGGGTGTCGTCGGATCATGGAGGGCTATTCCCGATCTGATTGCCATGACTAACCATCGTAGCAACGACGTGAAAAATGGTGCAGTTAGCGCCTTTCGCGAAATTGCTGCGAGAGAATCCGCATTGGAGGTTTCAACGCTGGTGACAATGTTGCAAAACGTTGATATAGCCGACGCGAAATGGTATGCGATGTCCGCACTCAACAAATTTGGTGATGAAACGGCAATTGCTGCCGTTTGCGCACGCCTAGAAACTATCTCTGCGAAGAAGCGGAAAGTTTGGCAGACTCCGAAATCGGAGTTACTAGAAGCCGTTGATTTTCTTGCTCGCTTCGATTCAGATCCAGCGGTGCAGAAATTGTTCGATAAGATTAGGTGTCAACGGTGGGAGATGCTCTTCGAATACGAGAAACAGTGGCTAAGAGAGAACATAAAGTGTTTTGTGCAAGGTTAACGGGGCGGCGAAAGACTTGGATTTGCTGATTGTCATCGAGGTCGTATTGCCTCAAATAAAAAGCTAACCCTTACAACGTCGTTGCGTCATTAAAAATGTCACCCTTACTACTGTCTGCTACTCTCCGAAATACCTGATACGACGGAGGATAAAGCCGCATGTACTCAGGGTGTTCGGAACGCCACTTCTCGATCCGTCTTGCTAAGGTTCGCCATTGTTTATTTCCGAACATCCCTGGATAACGCTTCTCAAGCTGAGGAATCAAAGCTGTCGGTGTCATAGATGGATCCTGGTGCAACAGCATGTGGATATCGCGAGTGACCGCCGCTGAAACGATAGATTTGCGTCCTGCTTTGGGTTTCGCTGGAGTTCTTTGTTCGGTTTCAGTTTTTGCTGCGGTGTAGTCTGCAAGTAATAGCTCGCACTCAGCTGTCGGTGATGAAGCAGGATTTCTTAGGATGAGTGCCGTGCTTGCATCCAGCTCAGTTTGAAAATGCTCTATGTGGGCCAGGAGTTCCACTGGGTTCAACGTATCAAAAGTGGAGCGGAGTTTCGCCTTGATAGGTTCGCCAACATTCAGCTCGAGAAGTCTTTGGCAAGGAGTTCGTGCTTTATCGTACCGCCTCGTAACGTGGCCGCCGTTGCGTTCTTTGTATTGCAGTTTGGATGATGGCTGAAAGTAATTGACGTAGAAGCTGGTCAGTTTGTATAGCTCATTCATCAACCGATGTAGTCGGTCTCCTTCAAATCGTCTATATCCTACTAATCGCCGGACTATTGATCCGTTTTTTTCTTCAACATGTGCCTGGTCGTTTGACTTGAATTCCCGAGACCGGGTGAAAACGATGTCTTCGCTTTTACAGTAATCAGACAGCTTGTGATTGATGAACTCGGTCCCGTTGTCGGTATCTAGTCCGAGCAACGGCATTGGCAGGCGCTTCCGCACTTTATCAATGGCCGCTACGACTTCATCGTCACCTTTGCGAATCAGCGGCATGCACTCGGTCCATCCAGAAGCGATGTCCGTGATAGTGAGGGTATGGATGTATTGCCCGTAGGGGTTACCACCATTGTGGGCAACAAGATCTCCTTCGAAAAATCCGGGCACAACGTCGTCCCACTGAGCCGATGTTCTTACGGCGATCTGGCGACGAAGCAGGCTTCCTCTGCGAGTCATGCTTATCGATCTTCCCAAACGCTGTCGCTCTCGTTTGAGTGCATATTCGCATTGAATTTGGCCGGGTATTCGCAACGATTCTGGCCGGGGTTTCGCATGAAAATGGCCGGCGTTTCGCATTTAATGTGGCCGGGGATTCGCACGAATCTGGCCGCTTTGAATCAATCCAAAGCATAGCTACTACATAGCCGACTCGCCTTGTGAGTGGACGAACTCAGGGAAGCAACGGATTCTTCTTTCGCTAAAGCGCGAACAGGAGGAGCCTGATGCCCCGACCGAGGTTGTCCATGCAATTGATTCGAGAAATTCTTCGGCTGTCGCTACAGCTGAAACTCAGCGCAAATGAGATTCACGACGTGGTGGGGGTGTCTCGCGGAAAGGTACAAGACTGCATCAGAAAAGCCTCCGCGGCTGGCCTGACGTGGCCCCTTCCAACAAATGACTCTGACTTAGAGGCGCTCTTAAACCCGCCCTCAGTGGAAGCTGTTGAAGGAATTCCGCTTCCGAACTGGCAGAAGATTCATGCCGAGCTGCGCCGAAAAGGCACCACTTCAAAGTTGCTGTGGGAAGAGTACGCGAGAGAACATCCGAAGGGGTACGGCTATTCGCAGTTCTGCAGGCTATATCGTCGGTGGTTCCTGCAACAGGATTTAGTCATGCGGCAGGAGCATCGAGCTGGCGAAAAGCTCTTCGTTGACTTCGTTGGACTCAAGGTGCCAATTGTATGTCGGCACACCGGTGAAGTAACAATGGCGTCCGTGTTCGCAGCTGTGTTTGGTGCAAGCAACTATTGTTACGCCGAAGCTTGCGAGACGGAGGAGCTAAGAAACTGGCTTGCCGCGCACGTGCGCGCTTTTCGCTTCTTCGGCGGTGTTCCAAAGTATGTAGTCCCGGACAATTTAAAGAGCGCGGTCATCGAGGCAAAGAGATACGACCCTATCTTGAACAAGAGCTTTCTGCGACTCGCGCAACACTATGGCTTTGGCATTTTGCCAGCGCGGCCGTATCGCCCGAAGGACAAAGCAAATGTTTCATACTGCATGTCCTCCCGTCGATCTAACCATACTTCGAAGCTTTTCCTGTCTGCATGAGTATTTTTGAGTGCGGGCATCAGTCAGATCGTGGGTACTTGGGTGAGCGTAGAGCCAGGTATTTCTGGCGTCGGTCCGATAGCCTCTCACTAATCCTTTCTTTCGCCACTCAGGCAGGGTTTTTTCCGATATGTTCAGTAGTTGCGCTATTTCTTCTGGTGTAAGCATTCCCTGCTGACGTGCACGATCATAGCGCGTGCCGAGCCCATAGGTTCTGCGAATGTGCTCAACTCGCTTTCTTGTGAAACGTTGCCGGTTTCCGGTCAGCTCGCCTCGCTCGTTTAGTATTTGAGCGATGTGCTCGTCAGTATGTTCGTTGAGCAGTTGATCGACTTCTTTAACGACGTGCGGCGGAGTCCTTCGTATATCACCTTGGGCTGGTGGCTTGGGCATCGAGAGCATTTGAATAGCACCACCCCTGAAACGAATGCCCATCTCAATTTCGGAACTCTTTGTCAAGGCGATATCTTCGATCAGCAACGCAAGCATTCGCTTGCGCTCCCTGTGGGGGGTTTTGCTATCGTTCCAGAGTCGGGGGAAGTCGGTTGAGAGCGCAAGCATTGCCTTCATTTGCTCGTCGTTCAGACTGGCCCGATCACTCTGTCGCAACCGCTCAGATTCTTCCTGCACGCGCTCCAGGTCTCGAAGCTTGAGGTTCCATTCAGCCTCCAACGAGTCTGCTACAAGACGGTTTCCCGGATCTACCAACATGTACCTGCGTTTTGCCAAGTCTGCTTCATACCGCGCCCGCTCAACTTGCTGCATCCTAATTTGGTCGACCTCTGCTGCGCGGCGTTCAATTTCTTTGGCTACGGCTATTGATGCTTCCAACGCTGCAGGCTCTATCAGTTGCACAAGCAGCTGACCAACTCGATCATCAATGTAGTTGCCGATTAGTCTCTGGCAGGGAGCGGTGCCCTGTTCAATAGCTTTCTTTTGACAGACATACACGTATTTGGTCTTGAGCCCTTCCTTGTAGTATTGAACGGTCATCCGTTGTCCACACTTGCCACACAGTACGCGACCTTGCAGTAAAGCGCAGCCCTCTCTCGGTGGGCTCCCAGTGCGATGAGGTGACATCAGCATTGAGTTCTCCGAAAGACGCCTTTGGTTCTGCTGATATTCTTCCCAGGATATGTAGCCTTGGTGAGCGCCTTGGTGAAGCGAGTACCACTCGGATTGAGGAAGTTTGCGCATCAAGTACTTCCCATCAACACTTTTCTTGCCCTGCTCACGGCCGTACACAAACGCACCGGCATAGCGGGGATTGTGCAGTACCTGTAGTGCTCGTGAGTGTACAAGGTCTGCCCAAACCAGGTCGCCCTTGTTGATACCTTTTCGAATCCGTCGTGGAAATAGAGTTCCCTGCCTGTTGAATTCTTTCACAGTCGCACATGCCGAGCCGGTGCGTCGAAAGGTCTCGAAAAACAAAGAGATGGTCGATTGGACCTGGCTATCGGGATCAAGAATCGGCTCATCCTTTGAATTGTAGATAAAACCCACAGGTAACGGCAGCTTCAACTCGCCACGCTTGGCCTTGGTCAGTTGTCCGCCTCTCATCCGCGCCTTCAAGATGTGCAACTCAGCTTCGCTCATCGTTCCTTTGAGACCAAGTAAGAGTCGGTCATTGAAGTGTCCTGGATTGTAGATTCCATCTTCATCCAAAATCAATGTGTCCGTTAGTCCACAAATCTCCAATAATCTGTGCCAGTCGCTGGAATTTCGAGCCAATCGTGAGACCTCTAGGCCCATGATCAGTCCGGCATTTCCCATGCCCACTTCCGATACTAATCGCTGAAAACCCTCTCGACCTTCTGATTGCGCTCCGGATAATCCAAGGTCGCTGTCGATGACGGTGATTCGGTCAGCTGGCCAGCCCAACGCCACTGCCTTCTGGCGCAAAGCATACTGCCGCTTGGTGCTCTCTGTGTTTTCCTGCACTTGACGCAGAGTCGACTGCCGAATGTACAGATAGGCACCGCGCCTTAAGTGATCTGCTGTAACCTTCTGGTTGCTTTCCATAAACAAATTGCTCCTCCCTACAGGTCCCCAACGCCATGCTGGCTAGTAATGAGACAATTTCCGGAGTGTCGACTTTCGCACAGAGCTTCGACGACCCCGCGCTGCTGTTTATTGCAAGATTAGGTTCTGGTTCTGCTAACTCCATCCAGGCAGCCACGCCATGCCTGATCAAGACAGACCAGCCCTGTTTCCGCTCCTGTCCGCCGCTCATCGCGCCTTCCCGCAACCTCTCGTAGTTGCGCTCTGCTTGAACTTTGGACTGCCGTGATACTTCGCTCATTGCTCCGCCTACTTCGGTTTTTTTTTGCTAAGTGCTCGTTCAATACTTCTGGGGTGGACAGTCAGCGCAAATCTTTCCTCCACTGCTTTTGCCAGTTGCTTGGCGTTGAGCAATCCTTCTTTGCTTTGCAACTCCGCGATGAATTCCATTACCTCAACTGATAGCTTGTGCGCACCCTGTGGACCGCGACGTTGCGGCAATAGCCCGGACAAGCCTTCCTTTTCGAATGCAGCATGTGCTTCATAGAACGAGGAGCGAGCAAATCCGTAGACATCCGACGCCTGAGTAACCGACCAGCGATCCATACGAACGCGCCGCAGCATCTCGTATTTCACTTGTAATAGATCCCTCGGGTCGAAGAAGTCTTTGGAAAGGAATAGTTCGTCCCTGACGGACTCTGGCCTTGGATTTAAGCAGCCATAAGCTTTTAACGCTTCTGCTTTCGGATCGGATCGTCGCCGCTTTGACATTGACACCTCCTGGCTGTCCGTCTAATTATGCCGTCCCATTTTCCGGAATGCAATCATTTTTGTCCGCAATTCCAAATTCGCCTTCGCTCTCTAGTCCTCTATGCGCCAACAAGGGATGGATATAAGACGTATATACCGGCGTAATTTGCCGGACGGTCTCGGCATAATTCACCCTACACTCTTTCTGCCATTCAGAGCATCGATCTGTTTCAGCATCTGAAGAAGTTGCTGAAGGTCGGGGACTCGGAATAACACCGGCTCTGCTGGTAGCTCTAGATACGGATCTGGGACACGGGCACTCGTCCAGCTCGCTGGTATACAAACGACCTTTCCGCTATCGTCTAAATAGAAGACCCTGTCTTCGCCCCAATCGTGGCGGTAAGTCACTAACTTGAACTCGCGGCCACAAAGCGGATGATATGGGTGAATGACCCGAACCACCTCTGTGTCGTCCAGATGTCCCGCAATTGTCTGTCTTAGACAAAGCGAAAGTTGAAAAAGGAGTGCAAGTCGTCGAGCAACGGATCCTCGCCCCTCTGCGCAATACGACGTTCTTTAGCGTGGCCGAGCTTAACAAGGCGATCGCGAACTTGCTCCACGATCTAAATGAAGAGCCATTTCAAAAGCTTTCAGGGTGTCGCCGAAGCTGGTTTGAATCCGTTGACGCACCGGCACTAAGTCCGCTGCCTTTGAAACCGTTCGAATTCGAAGAGTGGATCATGTCCTTCAAGGTGCCAAGGGACTATCACGTCAAAGTTCTGAATCATCACTACTCCGTCCCTCACCGGTTGGTCGGAGAGTACGTAGATATTCGCTACACAGACAGCACTGTCGAAGTGCTGCACAACAACGCGCGTGCTGCGAGTCACGTGCGAAGCTGGGCTGAGGGTCAAAAGACAACGCAGGATGAACACATGCCTGCGTCGCACGCTGCTTACCAGGGCATCTCGGCGGAGAAATTTTTGGAGTGGGCCGAGGACGTTGGTCCAGCTACCACATCCGTGATCAACTCAATTCTGAAATCGAAACCATACCCGCAACTTTCCTTCGACCAATGCTGGGGAATTCTCCGAAGTCTGGTCAAAAAACATGGCAAAGATGCAGTCGAGAAGGCGTGCAAGCACGCGCTCTCCCTTAATGCTCCGGGCTATCGGGTCGTCAAACTTGTTCTGGAAACGGGTTTGGATCAAATGCCTGAACAGCTATCCATGGACCTTTCAATGCTTTCACACGCTAACATTCGCGGTCCAAATCACTACCAATGAGGAATTCAAAAATGCTAAACCATCCAACCCTGGACAAACTCCTTGAGCTAAAGTTACCTGGCATGGCTAAAGCCTTCAGGCTGCAATGTGAGACTCCTGAATTGGGAAACCTAACGTTCGAGGAGCGTTTTGGACTCTTAGTTGACGCGGAATACAGTGAGCGCGAGAGTGTGCGATTAACTCAACGATTGAAGTGCGCGAAGTTGCGTCAGACCGCGTGCATGGAAGACATCGACTTCCAGCCGGTGCGGGCGCTGGATCGCAAATTAGTCGCACAACTTTCGACATGCTCATGGATTTCCGAAGGACTGAATGTCCTTGTCACCGGAAAGACAGGAGTGGGCAAGAGCTACCTTGCGTGTGCACTAGCGAACAAGGCATGCCGGCTGGGATTCACTACCCTCTATTTGCGTGCACCACGGTTTTTTCAAGAACTCACGGTCGCGAGGCTGAGCGGCGGTTACACAAGGTTGCTCAACAAGCTCGCAAAATTCCAGCTGTTGATTCTCGACGATTTTGCTCTGGTGCCCGTCTCAGAGGAGCAGTGCCGAGACCTTCTTGAAGTCACTGACGATCGCTGTGGTCGTAGTTCGATGATTCTCGTATCTCAGCTGCCAGTAAAAACTTGGCACCAAACATTCGCAAATGCAACGCTAGCCGATGCAATTTTGGATCGCGTGGTACATGGATCATATCGACTCGCTCTAGAGGGAGAATCGATTCGGGATCCGAAAAACAAACAGCCCAAATGAAAACACCTAAGTCACACTCCCAGGGCATGACACTTTGCAGGCGGCCAGATTAAATGCGAATGACAGGCCACATTCATGCGGCGAGCGGCCAGAATCGCTGCGATTCACCGGCCATATTCATGCGAATACGCAGTTTGAGCAGCCTGTCAGCTGTTGCAGCGCTTATTTGAAGCAAACTTTTTCGGGTACTTGGATCCAAGCTGATGTGTTTCCACCGTTCCAAGACGGGCAGAAATGTCGGAAGAAAGGGAATGAGGCGTTTGGAGCAGATACAGCCAGCTGCCTGCCAGATTTTAGATAGTGCATCTGTGACTTCCTGATTGTACGGACTTGACCGTACACGCTTCTTGATTGCGCCCTGCAACTCCTTCCGCATCAGTCTTATGGCGTGCTTGCGGCTGCAACCGGTTGCAGTCTGGTAGCCGTCCAGAAGACGTTTCTTCTCGGCGTACGTCCCATTCTTATACGGTTCCCTCAAAGCAGCTAGGAGTTCGCGTTTGGATAGTAAGCTCATCTCTTGCCCCATTCCTTCCCCCTGGCTATCTAGACTTCAGGGGTGTGATTTTAATTGAGGCAACGGCGTTGTAAGGGTGTCACTTTTCGTGAGTCAATGCGAGGTAGACAAAAGAGGCGAATTGTCTACGACCCTGGGCAGCAACTCACGCCGGATTGGTATAGATACAACCAGTCATTCTTCAAGAGCAGTTCGCGGGTTTTTTGAGGCGCTGAACAGCTCCCAGAGGGCAGATGCTGGCACGGCTTGAAATTGTTTTGAGAATGACACTGTGCTTGTCCCAATGTACAGAACAATACCGCGGTGAAATTTCTTGCCCGCATCTTCTTTCAATGAGTGCATTCCTTTGAAGGTATCGGCAGAGACACTGGAGGATGATTTACACTCGATGCCGACAATGCGGCCGTCTGCTGCCTCAAGAACGATATCGACTTCTTGTCCTGAAACTGTTCGATAGTGGTAGATTTTTGCCCTGGTTTTGGACCAGCCTAGTTGCTTGATGAGTTCCATCAACACAAAGTTTTCAAAAACCCCGCCAAACAAGGTTGGGTTAGTCGAGAGAGCTTTTTCATTACAGGACAGAAGATGGCACAGAAGCCCAGTGTCATTGAGGTAAATTTTGGGAGATTTCACCAGTCGCTTTCCCACATTGCGATACCACGGACGCAGAGGAACGACTAGGAAAAGCAGCTCCAATAGACCAAGATAGCGTCTAAGAGTGCTCACGTTAAGTTGAAGTGAGCGAGAGATATCTGCGTTATTGAGCAACGCGCCGGCGCGTGAAGCCAGTAACTGAAGTAAGTTTGGCAAGGCAATTAGCTGGTCGATGTTTGCCAGATCTCGCACATCCCTTTCCATAAGGGATGTTATATACCCGTCATACCAGCTAGCGCGCCGGTGCGGATCGTCACGCCGTATGACGTCTGGATAACCACCTGTGGTGGCATAGCGTATGACTTCTGTGATTGTGGTAGGTTTTACTGTTGGGAGGCTCTTGTCGCTGAAAGCTGCGTCAATGAAGTTCTCTAACCGTCCGCGGATCTCGCCCTGTGATAGCGGCCATATGGTGTGAACCTCGATTCGTCCAGCCAGACTGTCAGCTATTTTAGGCAAAGACAGGACATCGGCGGAGCCAGTGATCAAGAATCTCCCTGGCTTTCGATTTTGGTCGACTGATAATTTGATGGGCAAGAAAAGTTCAGGGACGCGCTGGATCTCGTCCAGGACGACACGCTCCGGCAGGGCATCTACGAATGATTGCGGTCCTGATCGAGCAGCAGAAAGTCGCGCTAAGTCATCGAAGGAAAAATAATCCGGTCTCTGATCGGGTGGGAAAAGATGGCGGATTAGCGTGCTTTTGCCTGTCTGCCGGGCGCCATTGACCAGGATCACTGGCGTGTCTTTAGTGGCTTCAAGGATTACGGGTTTAAGATTTCTCGGTAACAACATGATGAAATTCTATCACTTGTCGCCCTATAAACGGTCAGTTGGTGACCGAAAATCTATCAAATTGGTGAAAAGGCTATCCAGTGCATTGTTTTAAGGATTTTGAGGCTCCATCCAGCCAACCACGTTTGTGTGACTCTCGCTAGAGACTGCGCAGCACGGCACAGTGTGGAGAACCGCAAGTGCTGGAGGAGTCGTTCAAAACCATGGTTTCCAGAACTCGCGTTTCACCTCTGCTTTGTCCACAGCTGGTCTTCGGGGATTTTTCCGCAAAGCTCTATGAACAAACCCGACAGCACCACCAACAGAGAAATAAAGCTGAATAGTCCTGGCCACCACATTGCCGACAGCCTCTGTCCATGGCTGCGATGGCATGAAAGCTACACTGAGCGCAGCAAAGCACAAGGAGGACGAATCCGACCCACATTGGATCCCAACCCGTCCTCTGTTGAATCAACTGCGTTGAAAGTGCAATCAGAGAGCTGGCGATTGAGAAACTGGTTAGGTCTTGAATTGTCCAATAGCCGCCGTTATCTTCGTGCAACTTGAGCAACCCCTTCTATGCTGGATCTAATTGCGCACGCCCATACTACCCGGTCGCACGATCTGTGGCTAGATAAGCAACCATTTAGCTGCCAACCGGGGTGGAGATTCTGTACGGTGGGGTGATTCACCAATTCAATTGCTCCTGAATCGAAAAACCAATCACGTACCCGACTACGCAAAATCCTTGAGCAGTTAGCTGCTTGACGCATTTGCCTTGTGTCAAGCAGAGGTGGGTGATCGTAGACTGGCGCAGAACATCAGACACTCTGAGTCCTGTGCTGGCCGGGAGCAGTTGAGCACTCTCAGGAGATTTATATGACCCAACGCACTGCCGTTATTTTATTTGTTTCACTAGCGGCGCTATACGGCGCCATATTTCTGCAATCGATTGTCGGAGCTGCCGCATCTGCCTTAGTCGCTTTAGCGATGTGGTTGTCTGACCAATTCCCAGTCAATGATGGGCACCCGACGCGAGCACAGAATGTTCTAGCTTTCACTTTGATTATTGTCATGCTTGCAAGCTATATCGTGCAAACACACGATCATTGGACTAACTGGTTTGCTACCGTAATGGGTAGTGCTGGGCTCAGCATGATGACGCTGGTCGCCATCTATTGGTGGCGCTCAGGCCGGGACAAATAAAGCATCAACCAGAGAGAAGCAGTGAAGGACTCAGACTCCACTGCCTCTCTCTCTCTCTCTCTCTCTCTCGTTGTTTCGCTAATCCCAGCACGCTCGCTGTGCACAAAGGGCGTTCAAGCTGATTCTGACGTTTTCTTGGTTGCAAGCTTTGTCCCACAAACCCACTTATCATTGAGCTCACTCACATGCCACCTCTAATGATGGCACCGAGCGGCGAGGCGGGGTATGCGCTAACGTGACGAAGAAGTAATTGATCCTTGTAAGTGGGAGATGCACGCACGAAAGAATCGCCGAGGTGGCCGGCTCGGGTTGTCTCTTCCAGCCATTCGCCTCTCTCGAGACTTTATGCTTGCCACTAGTTATGTCGAGTGAAGTCTGCATATTCTGTTAGAAAGTTTCGGAGGATTGTCGAGGATCTGATTTACTGTGCGGCGCTTAAAGCTGGCGTTACGTCGCGCAAAGGCGATTCGGCGACCTCCCGATTCGGCTTGTGTCACCAGAAAGATATCAATCATCGAACGGCTCTTCAGGAGGTTTTGCTAGCCGCTCGACAAAACGTTTGTGATTGTACATTTCTTGTTTTATGATGACATCAAACAGTTCGCATGCGACCACTTGTCCTATCATCACGCGCGCATCTTCGTCTGAGTATCCTGCAGATAGGAGGCGTCTATAAGTCTCCTGAGTTTCTGGCGGGTTGCCGTCTTTCAGTTGATTTGCCACTACTTCTAGTATCGCTCGTTTCGCTTCCGGGTTATAGTTGAAGTCCGTCATCTTTTGGTAAGACCTTGTCTATTAAGTTAAGTTCTAGCGGGAGGTGTCATTCAAGAGAGAGTCATCATCAGGAGTGCGAATGGAGTTAATCCTTTTTGCGCTTCCTTCAGATCGAACCTATCAGCATCAAAACTGGGTTGTGACGAACCGACCACGGCCAATGGTCTTACCAGGCGCAGATAGCCAGGCACGCCACCGCAGTCTTCGGGCGGACAAGCGCGAGCGCCGGCGATGCAATTTGGATAGTAACCATGGGGATCGGGAGGCAGGATGGCTTCCACTTCTATTTCGTGGCGCCAGCAATCGCCAAAATCGTATACATAGAAAAACCTGTCGCCCACCGCTAAATCAAAGAACTTGAGCTTGGATTTGGTTGCGCGTTCGCTGATGATCTCGTTGTTGCCGTCAGCAGCATCGGGGTCACCATATCTTTTGCCGCCGATTTCAAATTCATGCAGATGGCAGTTTTGCCAGCCGAAGGCGCCTTGTATGCACTCGTGGACCTGTTCGAGCTTGATGTTCCCAGGCAGCAGGAAGCGACGCCAGATTGCGGGTGTTATGCCGACCAATGACACTTTCACCTGAAAGACGACGGCACCAGGTTTGACTTTAATCGGAGACAAGAAGAAGGCCTCGGTTGAGCGACACACAGTATATGTTATCCCGCGTGTCATAACGGTAGACAAAAGGGTTCTTTCGTCTAGGACGTGCTCGATCTGTTTGCTGGTGGCGCCATGCGATGTCTTGGTTCTGTTGCGCTTGCTGCTACGGATGTGGAGTAATGAGCAGCACCGTTATGGTATTTGCTTTTGGTGGATGATAACACCAGAAGAACCTGTAGGCTGCCGGAGTATTGTTCTCGGCATATGCCTCAAAAACTTCGGCGCCGCCAGGACCTTTTAGCGAATCAAATTTGTGCGTGTTCAAGCTAGGATGAGCCGGATTCCGACCTAAGAATCGGAGAGCCTTCCTTACAGCCTTAAAGCGTTTTTCGAGTTCCCTGCTTTTTTCTAGCTCAGCGTACTGTTGTTGAGCTACGGGCGAGTATTTGAGTGCGAAAGGCAATTACTGGTCCTCGTCCGGTCCCAAGTCAATGCTTACCAATTGCCCGGCTTCAGCTTGAGCCACCGACAGAGTAAACGCCTCCACTCTTTTGGGATCGGAGTGGAACCAGGCTTCATAAGCTGGGACTGATTTCACAGGGTCAAGCAAGATTTGCCCCTGGTCATTTTGCTTTACTTTGTAGCGCACTCCCGGTGGTGTCTTCAGTGCTGCGCCAAGGTTGACCCGATTTCTATTGTCAGGTTCGGTTTCCTTTCCGGTGTCGTGCCAGCTAGTCATCAAGAAATACTCCTGTACGTACAATGGTAGCTTATCGGGGCAATTCCCGCAATGGGCAATTCCCACAAGGCTACATGGTGTATCAAAAACGTTCGATTATGAAACGGGGATCCTGGAGTGCCCAAATATTGCCTATGTTCTATGATTGTCGTGTTTCAAAAGTCATGTCATAATCAAAGTTGCATAAAACTACAGTTGCACGAGTTATGAAACATGCTTGTTGGTTATGCGAGGATATCGACTTCGGACCAGGATCTGTCTTTGCAGACAGACGCCTTGACTAAGGCAGGCTGTGAGCGCATTTTCAATGAGGTTGCTAGTGGAGCAAAGGACAGCAGAGACGCACTAGGAGCGGCCATCGACTTCATGCGCCAAGGAGATACCTTAGTCGTGTGGAGGCTTGACCGTCTTGCCCGATCGCTCAAGAACTTGATAGATATCGTTGCTCGATTGCACGACAAAGGCATTGGATTGAAAAGTTTGCAGGAAAACATCGATACCACTACATCTGGTGGCAAACTCATCTTCCATATTTTTGGAGCGCTTGCTGAATTTGAGCGAGAAGTAATTAGAGAGCGCACAAATGCTGGGCTGGCTGCGGCACGCGCTCGAGGCCGCAAGGGTGGCCGTCCAGTCAAATTTGATGCAAAGAAAGCGATGCTTGCTCAGAAACTGTTGAAAGACTCCGACCTGTCGATCAATGACGTATGCGCGACGCTAGGAGTGTCGCGGGCTACGCTTTGGCGGCATCTGGGAAAGAAGTCCTGAGATTCATAGTCCTGATTGTTTCCCGTCGTCATGGGCTAACTTCCACGTGTATGCTCTCCGGCTGTGACCTGGTGCAATGATCGATACGTTAACCAAGCAGGACTCTACTCTCTATTCTTAACAATTTCGGCGCGCTGGAATACGCTGAAAAGACAGGGAATCAGCGAAAACTACGTAGTAATGCGCACCGTCTAGAGACAAAAGGAATATAGCGACAATAGCGCCTGTATTTCTGATGATACTCAATACCCTGCAGTGAGCGAATGCAGCTAGCTGCTGCGCTAATTGCTCGGTTGCAGGACACAGTATGGAAAACCGCAAAGGCGTTTCTCCAATCAATCTCAAAACCATGGCTTCCAGAACTCACGTTTCGAAGTTGCCTCGACAGCGTTGCTTCGTCGAAACTTGCGCAATGTGGCATGCGCAACTGCTACCCCTCCGGTGGCGTAAAGGTAAAGCTCGCACATTCTGAGAATCACGTTGCCGACTGAGAAATACCATGACTCGGGTGGTGACAGGACAGGACGATGCTTATTATGGCAACGCACAGGGAGACCACGGCTCCAGCCCGCGCCGGCTTCCAATCTGTTTGTGATTGAACACACATGCAGCTTTCGCGGGGCACGCATTCCTTCTGCCAAGCAAATTCTAAGTTGGTGGAGGAAATGCCTCGGTTCCCCGCGTGCGAATCGGCCCTTTAGAGGACTGAGCTCGATCCAGTACAAGATGCGCAAACCGCGCGAAGAAGTTAATTGCATGACGCAGTGTGGAAAACTACAGGCCGCTCATTCTGACCCGCTATAGTGCAATTCAATACCAAGTCTTTTCCAAAATCCGCGTTTCCTCGCGGCTTTCGTTGAAGGCCGGCTGTCTTCATGAGTGGGCGACGCTTGCGCTTTCTGTGGCTACATCAGCACCATTAAGGTGGCACCAAATGACTCACTTTTGTTACGGTGAGTATGATCAATCACTCCGGGCCGGTATAGAGAGACGACAAGATAGATATATGCCCCACTGAGCATAATTAAGAGACGGTCAGCTGTACGGGCTGTCTTCGCTTAGCATGACCATCGTGCTGACAAGAGAGACCGCGTTTCCTGCGCCAGACCATTGACGAGTAGAGTATTCCACCATTGCAACTTAATTTTCAGAACCACGGCTTCCAGAATTCGTGTTTTGGTACGCTTTCGCTGACGACAGGCTTTGGTCCATATTTGCGCACAAGTGCGCCCACTGCTGCCACACCGCCTGCTGCGTAAAAGTAGAGCTCGAATGTTCTGATCAACACGTTGCCGACGGCTACGTACCACGGCTGAGGTGAAGTGAAGAAGAGTATGCCAATTGTTGCGCCACAGAAAGACACCGCTGCTCCAATCCTGTGTGGCGGCCAGCCGGTTTGAGCCTGAATAAATTGCGTTGCCAGGGCAACAATAGTGCCGGCACCAGGCAGATGCGCCAAATCCTTCAGCTCTAGGAAATCATAGGGAGCGCACTCATTATGCAATCGGTTAACCCGTCCTTTCTGTTGAATTGCCACGTAGTTATGGTACCTGGAAACGCATAGAGTGGCTATCATCCGAATTTCCAAGAAGAGCAAGCTGCACACGCGAACAAGATTTTGAATTTTGTTCGATGAGGCAATCTATTCGATTGAGCAGGCAGTTGCTCTCGAATTGAGCGGCAGATTGCGTCTCGTTTATTGAATCGCCGCCAAGAAACGTCCAATACTTTGCCTTCAACGCCGTGCGCAGGCTGTTGGAGCACTTACTTAGGAGATATGCTATGAACAAGAAAATGGCCGTTGCCTTATTTGTCGGGCTCGCTGCCTTGTATGCCGGACTGTTGATGCAATCGATTGTTGGGGCTGCCGCATCCGCGGTGCTTGCTTTGGCGATGTGCTTCTCAGATATTTTTCCATTCAACGACGGGCACCCAAGCCGGATACAACAGGCTGTTGCGTTCGTTTTGATTCTAGTTTTTGTGGCAAGCTATGTGCTCCAAGCCCACTATCAATGGGCTCAATGGTTTACCGGCTTAGTCGGTGGGATCGGTGACAGTTTTATCACGTTAGCGGCCATTGGCCTTTTTCTCTCTGGCTGGGAGACGTAAGTTGTATAGAGGGCAGGAACATTATTCCTGCCCTCTATTTCAAAACTCCTTGTTCGCGGGCATGAGATAATCTAACAGAGGAGTAGGCACTATGGATGCAGCCAAGTTACTGAAAGAAAAACGAGAGCTGATTCTGGCGATAGCCGCCAAGCGAGGGGCTAGAAACGTGCGCGTCTTTGGCTCCGTTGCGAGAGGCGATTATGATGAGAAGAGCGACATTGATTTTCTCGTCGACATGGAGAAGGGACGGACCCTCCTGGACGTTGGCGGCCTGCTTATGGATCTCCAAGAGCTGCTTGGATGTAATGTCGACATCGTAACCGAAAAGGCGCTAAAAGCGAGAGTTCGAGAAGAAATACTGCGAGAAGCGATTCCGGTATGAAGTCTGCTCGCAAAGAATTACATTGGCTAGAAGACATACTTACGGCCATTGACGAAATCGAGTCTCATCCACAATTCTCGGGAGGGCGCAAAGCGTTCCAATCCGACAAGTACTTTCGGGGATGGTGTTATCTGCAGATTGCCCGGGTCAGCGAAGCCTGTGTTCACTTAGCAGATGACTTCAACTACAAGGACAAACACCATGACGTTCTTCCCTGGAAGGACATCAGAGGCGAACGCATCATTCTGGTCCACAAGTACTGGTCTATCGACGACGATATTATCTGGGACACGGTTGAGAAGGACTTGCCGGTATTGAAACAGAGAGTTAGTGAATGGATTGAGAAGTGGCAGTCTGAATCAGGTGAATCGTCAGGTTCCCCGTAGGCATACAGGCCGATAATAGTGATTATGTTTCGTTTTAATCTTACTTGAAAGCCCATGAATAGGGCGTTTCCAGAATTCACCGCCCTACAACCCCATTTTTGGGTGACACCACACCCGATGATTTCACTTCCCTGCCTCTCGATTCAGCAATTCCGTCAGAGCTTGTATTTGCCTTTGGGTACGCTCGTCTTTCGATTCCGCTAAGCTCAGTGCGGCAGCAGCGTATACAAATAGTCCGAATGCTAAACAAAGGATGTCACGCACTGCGGTGTGCAGGTCATCATGCCAGAAAGCAGCATTCGCCCCGACTCCTCCAATCAGGAATAGGACCAAGCCAACATAGCGACAAAATTGTACTAAGCCTCTTTTGCTGAATTCCTTCCATGCCGGCAACTCTCTCGGTGGTTGCGCCATTTTCAGAAGGCTCTCTCGATCCAGCTTCGATAAATCGTCTGCCAAGACTCAATTCCTCCGTGCTCGCCCCAAAGTGTGACATAGGAACGCCAGCCTATGGTGAACATTTTTATGCCAAATGTTCACCACCGCCCGTGGAGTCAAATTTCCCTTTTCCGGACGAGTCTGAGCTGCGGCCATCCGAGGTTCGCCCTGGCTACTCTCGAGGAGAGCAAAGCAGCTCAAAGGCTTGCCTGGCTTAAGAAATTGATGTAGGATGTAAGGAAAGTAAGAAAAACAAGGAACTTTCAATGGCTGAGCGATTAAAGACTATAACCATGACCAGTAAGGGGCAAGTAACGCTGTCGAGCGCTGCTCGCAAGCAGCTCGGCTTGGAGAAAGGCGCTACCCTCATGGAAGTTGTTGTCGGCAACTGTGTCATCCTGATGCCGCAAAATGAGGTCGCTGACCAAATCAGACGCCGGGCTCAACGGGCGCTTGCGCAAGCTGGCGTGACAGTCGACGAACTAGAGAAAGAAGCTGAGCATCTCAAAGAAGAGCGCTTCAAGAGTGACTTTCCGGATCTAGCGGCTGGATGAGCATCGCATCTGGTGCCTTATTGTTTGCAGATTCCAATGTACTCATTGAGGATTTACTGTTGCCTGCATCTGCAGCTTCGATCGTTGTCGATCTAGTAGCACAGGGTGTCTACCGGATGGCTACGAGCGAATTGGTGATCAAGGATGTTGAAAACGTCATCTTGAAGAAGGCATCTCATGATCCAGACAGTCTTGATATTTTGATTGCTGAATTCCATAACATGCGGAAGCTCGCAAATCTGGTAGTGGTGCCGGATCCAACACCCGATCAAGTTCGAGTGATTTATGGGGAGTATATTTCCGTCATGAGACACAAGGCAGACATACCCGTGCTGGCTGCCGGATTGCAAGCGAAGCCGGACGTTATCCTTTCTGGCAACCGCGAGCACTTTAACGATGCTGTGTCAGCGAGGTGCAGGATTCCGATTTTTTCGTGCAGCGAATTTCTTCAGGTTCTTGCCACTGATCCTGGTTAAACGAGTCACACAGCCGTTTCCGGGACACGCGCGCGCCAGAAAATGATACATGAAAGTCATTCTAAGACACTCACAGCCAAGCTGTGAAGCCTCACAAGGCTATTGCTGGTTGCGGCACTTCGCACAATTATCAAAAATTTCTTGATAGGTGCACCAATCAGACCTAACTGGTGCTGCTTTGGAGGCTCGGAACCACCCTAACTGCTGCCGCGAAACACGCTGTCGAGATTACCGGACTGGCCCGTTCTATCCGTGATGTCATGATACAATCTGCCGGTCTTGCAACTGTTGCTGGTAAGCCGTGAGATCACTCATATATCTGTCAATAGCGCTTTTCGCGGCCGGGCTGGCTAATCCGGGCTTTGCTTCGGCAACAACGGAGTCATGTCGATCCAAGCCTGAATCTTCTCCTGCGTTTCAGGAGAGCCATCTTCGCGTTGTCGATGTCCCGATTATAGGCAACCGGCTAGTCTCAGAAGATGAGATCCGCCGCACGATTCACGTTAAGCCCGGTGATATCTTCGATCGCGATTCGATTATGCAGGATCTCATCTCGGTTAATAGCATGGGCTATTTTGAAAAGCCGAGCCTGGAGGTTATTCCTGAATTGACGACTCACGGCGGAGTTATTCTAAATTTTCACATGCATGAGAATCCGCCTGTGACTCAGTTCTCGTTCGTGGGCAACAGAGTTCTCACGAGTTCGAATATATTGACCCTGTTCATAAATCAGCTTGGTAAACCCAGCAATCCTTCGGCACTTGCTCTATCGGTGAAGAGGCTTGAGCAGGCTTACCACAACCAAGGATACATGTTCGCCCGTGTCAACCAGATTGCGGATCAGCCTGACGGTTCAATTACATTGAACATAGAGGAAGGACGAGTTTTCAATGTGCTCACTCGAGGAAGGAGCAAGCATCGGGAGCTCATAGGGAAAACCGGCAAATTCAACTCTGGCTCCCTAACCACTGAACGGAAAACTGTAGACAGCTTACGTAGGTCATACGCAACTGGCTGCTTTGGTGGAGTGAGTTCTCGTCTCATTTCGGCAAGTGTAATCTCAACTCAACACGCGCAAGCATCTGGTGGGCAAAAGCTCCCAAAGAAGACGACTAGGCCGGTTTGGAGTTCGGGGCTTGGATCCGGGACATATATTGCCATCAACACTTCCAAGCAGGTCACCTGTATCCCGCAATTTGCTGCTTACAATCTCGGTGGTTGGAACGGGATGCGAGGTTATCGACAATTCTCACCGTTGGGTTCTAACTCATTGTTGTGGACTTTGATTCAACGGTTCGACACGCACAGTAAGGTACCAACGAGCGTCCCGTCACCACACGCACCCGGACCTATTCTACCCGCCCAATTGTTCCCGATTGAGCGGACTTGTCCGGTAGGTTCAATCCAGACTTACTCCGCGATCGCTGACTGAAAGCAACCGACAGGCGGAGAATTGTCTTTTGCTCAAGTAATGAGCGAGCGGCTAGAAGTCCTACCAGATGGCGGTCGTTTGACAATATACCAGATCTGGTATATGATAAACCAATGGAAAAGGGCGACGTAGACAAGCCGGTCAAAAAGAACACGATCTGGTATTCACAGCGTTTGCGTGAAGAGGTGCGCGAGTGGCCTGCAGAAGTCAAGGAAGAAATGGGAGGACAACTCAACAAGGTCGAGTATGGAGGCGAGCCCGATGACTTCAAGCCTATGAAGACAATCGGGGCCGGAGTCAATGAAATCCGTATATCCCAGGATGGGGACAAATACAGGCTGATCTACGTGGCCAAGTTCGAAGAGGCAATCTATGTCCTGCATGTAATCACCAAGAAGAAGACTCAGAAGACACCGCAAGCCGATATCGATGTTGCTAGAAGACGCTACAACGAGTTAGTTGAGCGGAGGAAAAGAGAAAAGAGATGAGCAAAGAAGAACCATTCACCACCGGTAGCGGTGACATTTTTAAAGACTTCGGTTTTTCCGATGAAGAAGCTGCTGCTCTCACGATCAAAGCTTCCCTGTTTCGAACTCTGCAGAAGGCGCTTAAGGAAACGGCTAAGCCGCAAAAGGAGCTTGCTGAAAAGCTGGGTGTACCGCAACCAAAAATCTCAGACATCATCAACGGCAAGATGTCTGGATTTTCAGTTGAACGCATTGCAAGTTATCTGTTAAAGCTTGGCTACAACATTTGTCTGGATGCCCAACCAGCGCCAAGTGGATCAAGCGGTCGCGTCATCGAGAAGAAACTGCTATCCGCGTAATTTCCGATAATATATATTATGCTTCAAAATGACATTCTGTCCGTAGGCCCGAGCCGGTGGGTCCTTTACTTTGGCATGGGAATGACGGAAACATCGACTAGCCGATTTAGGCGATAGAGATACTTGATCAAAAGGTCGGTACTGAATTTGTCGATGCAAATGTGATTCAGTTCCGCGATGCGCGGTTGTTTCACGCCTAGCTTTTTAGCGGCCTCTTGTTGCGTCCATTTATGTTCTTCGATGATCGTCTTGATCTCGGCTATCAGCATCACCTTATGGACTAGGGTTTCGCACTCCTCACCTTTGAAGCCTTTGCTGCGGATGACTTTTCGATAGTACCTGCGGATATCTGGATTACTCATCTAATACGGACCTGGGTATGAGGCGCACGAAACCTTGCGCTATGCTATCTGATCCAATGTTTCAAAAACCGCTTTTCCTTGCGTTTCCATGGCCTGTACTTCGCGATCAGCTCCAGGAGATCGTCCGATTCGGAGGACCCCATCGCAGCGCTCAGTAAGTGCCAAAGAAATTCGCATCATGTCGTCATAGCAGTCAGGATCACCAGTATCCTCTCCCACCAGCGGAAGCGCTGCATTTACTCCAACGATTGGAATATGGCCTTTTCTGAAGACCTGTAATGCCGCCGCATTCAGCGCTTGCAGGTTTTGCTTACGCTGCTCGGCCGTCGGTGCCGAATATGGCCCAGCTATCAAGATCCACATGACTTCTCGTGTTGAGAGTGTTCAGTTGGTCGTTTTTCCCAAGAACCAACGACCAAATTTGCTCAAGAGCCCCTGGTTAGTAGTTCCTTTCGCCCCTAGCTCTGGTGTCTGGTCATTGGAAGATGTCAGATTGTCGTCGCGCTGAGTAAGCAGTTTGACCTGCTCACGAAATGTATCCATTTGTGCCTCAAGATATCCGTTCCGATGAGTAGCTCCATTCAGCTGGTGATTAAGTCGCCGTATCTCCTCGAGGCTCTCATCCAATCTTTTTCTCATCCAGGACATTGTTTCAGCATTCGTGTGATCAATCTGATCATGCTCAGTCAAGTCATCATACTCATCGTCTACCGGCTCTGCATCGGCTGTATTCAACACCTCATCCAGCTCGTCGGAAGTTACTCCGTCATCTGGGGTTTCGGTGAGGTTCGGAGTGACATAAACTTGCAGCTTGGCGTTAGCAGTCTTTCCGAGCCTTCTGGCCTTGACACGTTTTGACTTGACGTACCTTCTCAGTGTGATCACTGACAAGCCGGTCAAATTTGCTGCTTCAGCAAGCGATAACCACTGGCCCTCAGTTATCTTTGCGCCTGCCATATTTTGCGGTATTGATTCTTGCATAGTCAGTTTACTCTGCTCAGTCATTTCTGAATTATAGAGAAGAACCAGCCGCGGTGCAAAACATTAGCTAGATGTAGCTCTCTAAATTCTCAAATGCACCAGATGTAGTGTCTGATATATATCCAATAGATGCTTATTCCGAAGATGAGTAATGTTAGCCTGTCCAGGATACTGAGTAGTCAGAGTAGGCAATACTAGTGATTAGGGTGATCAGTCTCCTCTGCTGGAATCTTTGGAGAGCCACCGCATTTGGTTTCGAACAGACCGTTGCGTAATCGGACTGCTCAGCGTACTCTGTTGCATATTTTTCTGATGTTTGGGATTGATCTGAGTACTCGCCTGTTGTATATTCAGAGTAATCAAAAGTCCGGATCGCACCAAAATTGGCAAAAAAGGACTTGATCAAACTGCTCATTGGCCTTACGATCCCGCCTGATAGGCAATTTGCACCAGCCAACACCGTATCCGGTGCACTAGAAAGATAACGAGCGACAACAACACATAGACCGTACGTAATCCTTTGTTAGTGCAAGCGTCTGCAACGCGCACCAATACCTAGAAAGCGAGTAGAACTATTACTGTGGTTCCTACCAATCTTTTGATGTCTTCTTGTCCCGATATATCACCAGCGGATATGGTGGGGATATTCTTGTCTCTCTTTCCGTGCCGAAATGACAGCATGATCAAACAATCCGGCCAGTCAAAGTGGCGGATGGTGAGTCGATTCCATCAACTTGCTGATGAAGAGATCATTGCTTCACTCGAGTCAAAATCCAATCTGATGAGAGCTTGCCGGCTCGATGATCGCACTCGGTTTCTAATAATTCAGATACCGAAAGACAGTGAACAGCACAATGACGCAACTGCACTTGCCATACAACAAGCATTGGCGAATGTGTCGGTTCCAACCAAGCACTATCAGTTTGATGACGACTGGTACATATATATCTTTCTTGCTGACTGGATTCACACAGACGAAGCGTCCGAACTACTGACTAATTGGCTCAAGAGCAAAGGATTTGCAGTAGGTCCTGAAAGTATCGACGTTCTTTGTGCTCAGGGGGCGTTCCCGCTGCCATTACAACCCGGTT
>Ga0206829_10165_pt1 | contig 23837 bp, 24 predicted proteins | sample Alteio_BWOrgCont_75_FD_152862 | JGI IMG/M metagenome (GOLD analysis project Ga0206829, IMG submission 152862) | Enriched cells from forest soil in Barre Woods Harvard Forest LTER site, Petersham, Massachusetts, United States -... | ecosystem: Environmental > Terrestrial > Soil > Temperate forest >... | reverse complement strand
ATAGTCACTGAAATGTACGCTGATGTCTCCGACTGAAGCCATCAACATCGCCGGTCCAGCCGGAAAGCCATATAGCTTATCTGCCAGATAACGGTCGGTAATTCCCGGTGTGGTAACGGGGGCGAGTCTCGCCATTCCGTGCGGATACTGCACGTAGGGGATCGTCGCTGTCAGCAACTGCCCGATCCCGCCGATGTTGGGCGAGACATAATCTACCGGTTCTTTTGTGCGCTGAGCCTCTATCTGCACGCCGCAGAGAAACAGAATCGAAATCATGAACCCGCACACTCGTTTTCCAATTCGCAACATCACTTACACTTTCTTCCTTTAAGTTTTTTAATATGCCGGCTATTTATCCATCTGCTTGACCAGATGATTGATGTTAAATGCAAGGTCGCGTCCACTTCAGATGCTGTCAATCTGACGTTAACTGATTAGTAATCTACTTTAAAAATTACCAACATCATGAAAGATGTCATCTTGTTGGCGTGTCGCAGCGCGCCGCTCGACTCAAAGCGCTGCTCTGTTGCTAATTGGTCAGTCGTCCGGCGACTGCACCCCTGAAACCCCATCTTTTCTTTATAAAGCCGTCGCACTGATGCGGCTAGAGTCGATCCAGGAAATTCTCGGAGCCTTCCCATCGCAGGAGCTACGACATCTGGCGTCAACACGTTAACTTTCCCAGTAGTGTCATTATTGAGAACGCATCCATGACGGATGATCGACAGTTATCCTTGTGGCATACAAGCTCGTATATGCACACACTCGCTTCTGCAGCCAGAGCAGAACCACCAAAGTGCCATGAGCTAATATGAGCGCAACCGCAGTATGTGCAAGATGAATCGGAGACTCCCCGCCAAAATGTCTAAAGTCGTTCTATTTCTCCTCGCATGCATCACTTCTGCACAGGCCGCTCCTGTTCACCTGCGAACGAACGCGCTTGCAAACCCTCTGGGTATTGATACGCCACAGCCGACATTTTCGTGGCAGAGTGACGCCAAAATGCCGAACTGGATGCAGTCTGCTTACGAGGTCCTCGTCGCAACGGATTCCAGCAATCTTCTTCCCAGCAAGGCAGACGCATGGGACTCGGGCCGCGTCAAATCCTCTGAATCCCTTGATATTGCCTATGCGGGCGCACAAATCAAGTCTCAGCAACGCTACTTCTGGCGGGTCGTAGTCTGGGATGACAACGGAAACCAGACTGAGTCAGCACCAGCCTGGTTTGAGACCGGCCTGATGCGTCCAAGCGATTGGAAAGCAGAATGGATTACTCGGAAAGATCCTGCAGCTGAACAGGAGTTCAAGGCAATTCGTTGGATTTGGCTGGCGAACTCAGACCCGACGCACGTTTCTTCAGCTACACAGGCTTCGTTTCGTTACAATCTTCATCTCGATGCCAGACCCCAGGCTGCAAGCCTGCACATCCTCATGCGGGGAGAATTTACGGCGCGGGTGAACGGGACCGTCACCGGCCATCATAAAGAGTGGGGCGCCTTTGACCGCGAAGAGATCACATCCCTCCTTCATTCCGGAGACAACGAGGTCGAGGTGGACGTCGTCTCTTTCCGCTCCGACGCGCCCTCAAATACGTCGCCGTCAGCCCTTGCAGCAGCCATCCACATCACCGATCCAGATGGCAGAGAAGAGCGTATCGTGACCGACGACCGATGGCAGGCGCGCTCTGCTTCCGACAGCACATGGCAAGGTGTACAAACTGTGGGTCCGCTCTCTCAGCGCTTTGGCATCGGTACAGACCGGCAACAGGCCATTCCCGGACCGGATCGTATTGCTACGGATGCATCGCTTCTGCGCAAGGATTTCAGTGCCGATTCTTCCATCCAGACTGCTCGTCTCAGCATCACCGCGTTGGGCGCCTACCAGGCTTTCATCAACGGCCAGCCTGTTGCAGCTGACACGGTGCTCGCACCGGGCTGGACAGACTTCCACAAGCGTGTGCTCTACCAGACCTATGACGTTACATCACTCCTCAAGGGAGGTGCGAACACAATCGGCGTATTGCTCGGCGGTGGATGGTATAGTTCGCCGATGACGTGGGTTGGCTTCCGAGATACGCCGGGGCCGAACCTTCTGCGCGCGCAACTTGATCTAAGGTTCGCAAACGGCACCCACCAGGTCATCGTCACGGACCCAAGTTGGCTTGCTGCGCCCTCGCCCGTCACCTTCTCCGAGATTTACGGGGGTGAGTCTTACGACGCACGCCTTGAACAGCGCGGCTGGAGCACGCCTAACTTCGACGCTGCACGCTGGGCAGCGGCCGTTACCGCAACTCCCGCCGATAGCGGCATGATGCTCACCGCGCAGCCAGATCTGCTCATCAACACGACCATCACTCTCCATCCCATCGCGCTTGATCCTGCCAACTCCATCCATCCCGCGATCTACGACATGGGGCAGAACATGGTCGGCAACGTCCGCATTCATATCCGCGGCCCACGCGGTACCGTTGTGCGTCTGCGCTATGCAGAGCGGCTCAATCCCGACGGTAGTCTCTACACCGAGAATCTTCGCAATGCCGACGTCACCGATACCTACGCGCTCTCTGGTTACGGTGACGAGACGTGGACTCCGGCTTTCACCTTCCATGGCTTTCGATACGTCGAGCTCTCCTACATGGGTACTCCTCCGCCAACTCCCCCTAATCTCGCCACGATCGACGGCCTTGTATACAACAGCCTTGAGGAACCGCCGACGATTCGTCTCGCCAGCTCCAGCGAAACCCTCAACAAGATGAACGCGCTCGGCGCATGGGGGCAGCGCGGCAACTTCGTCTCCATTCCAACCGACTGCCCACAACGCGATGAGCGACTTGGTTGGATGGGAGATGCTGGAGCCTTTTGGCGCACGGGAACCTACAACTTCGACATCGATGCCTTCACGCACAAGTTCATGTATGACGTGACGGACGCTCAGACTTCCGCGGGTGCTTTCACTAACGTCTCGCCAAACGTACTGGGGCCAGATCCGGGTGCGCCTGGCTGGGGCGACGCAGGCGTTTTTATCCCTTACGCCGCCTGGCTGCAATATGGGGATGTGAGTGTCGTCGAGAGCTCATGGCCCGCGATGGAACGCTGGACAGCGTTTATTCTCAGTGACAACCCGGACCATATCCGCAAGAATGCCGTCGGCAACGACTATGCGGACTGGCTGGCCCCGGATCAGAACACTCCGAAAACTCTCATCGATACGGCCTACTGGGCTCTCGTCACGCGCGAGATGGCAGAGATGGCGACGGCACTCCATCATCCAGCCGACGCCGAAAAATATCGGCAGCAATACGATCAGATTGCAGCTGCCTATCGAGCTGCATTCGTAAAAGACGAAGGGACTGTTGCCGGCAATACGCAGACAGCGTATCTTGCTACACTCTTCACCGGTATTGCGCCTCCAGCACTACGCAGCACTATGGTCGATCACCTGGTGAAAGATATCGCGGCGCACGACAATCATTTGACAACCGGATTTCTTGGCACACCATTTCTGATGTTTGTGCTGGACGAAAATCAACACACCGATCTGGCTTTCAAGCTTCTTCTCTCGGAGACCTATCCGTCATGGGGATACATGGTGAAGAAAGGCGCTACCACTTGGTGGGAGCGCTGGAATGGGGACACTGGCGATCCATCCATGAACTCCTATAACCACTACGCCTTTGGCTCTGTGATGGCCTGGGTTTACCGCCGCGCGGCTGGTATTGATACCGATCCCACCGGTCCAGGATTTCACCACCTCACTGTTCACCCTCACTTTGACCCGACACTGCCGCGGCTGCACGTCGAGTACGACTCGCCCTATGGCACGATCGTTTCAGACTGGCAGGAAAGCAGCCACCGCTTCACCATCACAATTCCAGCAAACACGACCGCTACTGTCACCCTACCGGGCAAGACCGAAAAAGTAGGAAGTGGGAAACATGTTTATGTCGTAGATAGTCTGGGGGCATCAAACCCTTTCTGAAGTCTGCAGTTTTCGTAGGCCGGAATGGCTGAATGGCAATGCGTAGAACTTCGATGCCAGCGGGAGATCAATCAACAGAAGCGTGTATAAGGACCTATCCTGTTGTCCCCGTGCAAACCGTCCCCAATGAGCCTGCTGGCGAGCCAGTTGTGTCGAGTCAGTCCGTTTGCTAGTTTCACATGCATGCCGCCGAATGCGCCTGAAGATCTGAGCAGAACCATAGAGACTCTTTACCGGTCTGAATCGGGCAGGATTCTGGCTACCCTGGTGCGCCTGCTCGGCGATCTTGATCTCGCCGAAGAGGCGATGCACGAGGCCTTTGCCGCCGCCTTGGACAGCTGGCCTCAGGCCGGCATACCGGACAACCCGCGCCCCTGGCTGATTTCAACCGCACGCTTCAAGGCCATTGACGCAGTGCGCCGGCGGGCTCGCTTCGACGGAGCACAAGGAGATCTTGCGCTGTACCTTGAAGCGTATATGAACGAAGCGCGCGTCAACGATGCGCCTCAGGAGGATGAGATCGAGGACGATCAACTTCGTCTCATCTTCACATGCTGCCATCCCGCTCTGCCACCGGAGGGACAGGTGGCGCTCACACTGCGTGAAGTCTGCAGCCTGACAACAGAGGAGATTGCCCGGGCATTTCTCGTTACGCCGTCGACGCTTGCGCAACGCATCGTTCGCGCGAAAGCCGTCATCCGCGATAAAGCGATTCCCTACCAGGTGCCCCCCTCGCAGGAGCTATCGGCAAGGTTGGGAGCCGTGCTTCAGGTTGTGTACCTGGTCTTCAACGAGGGTTATTCGGCGGAGACAACAGGAGCCGAACTGAGCCGCGAAGCAATCCGTCTAGGTAGACTGCTCCTCGACCTTCTTCCGGAACCCGAGGTGATGGGCCTTTTGGGGCTCATGCTGCTGCAGGAATCGCGCCGCGCCGCTCGAAGCTCTGCGGAGGGAGAGCTGATCCTGCTGGACCAGCAAGATCGCGCTCTGTGGAACCGAGACCAGATCGCCGAAGGCATCCGGCTTACCGAGAGCGCTCTTCGATCGCGCCGTTTCGGAGCCTACACCTTGCAGGCAGCCATTGCGGCAGTTCACGCCGAGGCTTCTTCGGCAGCATCTACGGACTGGCGCCAAATCACGCTGCTTTTCGACCGGCTGATTCGTATTCAGCCATCTCCGGTCGTGGAGCTCAACCGCGCAGTTGCCGTCGCCATGTGCGAAGGTCCGGAGCAGGGTCTTCGTCTCATCGATGGTTTGCTGGCGCGCGAGGAACTCGCCAATTATCACCTCGCGCACTCTGCACGCGCGGATTTGTGTCGCAGGCTGGGACGGATTCCGGAGGCCCGTGCTTCGTATGAGAAGGCGCTGGCCCTGGCTCGGCAGGAGCCAGAGCGCCGTTTCCTCGCTGGAAGGCTCGAGGAATTGCAAATGAAACTCGAGGAATTGAAATAAAAACTGGTTCCGCTGTCGATTTTCCCTGCGCCCGGCGACTATAGGGTGAACAATCCAGCGCGCGAGTCGAGCGCTGCTGGCCACTAACAAGAGGAGAGGTGCATGAAGTACATCTGTTTGGGATACTACGATCCGAAAAAAGTCGCAGACATGACCGAGGACGAGCGGAACGCAATGTTCGACGAATGCTTTGAGTACGGCGACCATCTACGCGCCAACGGGCAGTCTGGTCTGGGAGAAGCTCTTCAGCCTGCTGAAACCGCGTTGACCTTGTACTGGAAGAACGGCAAAGTCGCGACCATCGACGGTCCCTATGCGGAAACCAAGGAGCAACTCGGCGGCATTGGCGTGCTTGAGGCGCGGGACATGAATCATGCCTTCCAGCTCATGTCGCAGCATCCGGCCCTGAGGTATGGGACGACGTGGGAGATACGTCCGGTTGGCGATATGACTGAAATAATTCAGGCGAGCGAGCAACGACGACGAAAGGCCGCCGCCCGATGAGGACGGCGCCAAGGTTCAGTACCGCGAAGTGGTAGTGTCTCAGTTTGAATCTCGGGGTTGGGAGAGCGGGCCTCTGGTTATTGGTCACACCGACAATGCGGCGCGCAGGTAGTGTTCAACCTCACCTCCGCGCGAAGTCGGCTCAAGCTATTCTGAAGAACTTGGGAAGGAGGTTTGCAACGTGGCGAAACTTGTCTTTGGATTGAGCCAGTCCCTGGATGGCTACGTCGACCACAAGAAGTTGGGACCGCCTGTGCCGGCGGCCTTCCGTCACTTCATCGGTCTGGTGCGCGGCGCGACGGGCCTCATTTACGGTCGCCGCACGTACGAGATCATGCGTTATTGGGAGGAAGATCTTCCTGATTGGGACGCGGAGGATCGCGAGTTCGCGGTGGTGTGGCGGACCCAGCCGAAGTGGGTCGCGTCGCGTTCCCTCAAGTCCGTTGGTCCCAACTCGACGCTTGTCGCGGATGACTTCGAGAAGGTGATACGCAGGCTGAAGGCCGAGCTGGCTGGCGAGATTCAAGTTGCCGGACCAGTACTGGCGCAAAGCCTGACCGAGGCCGGTCTTATCGATGAGTATCGACTCTACCTCCGCCCCGTCGTCCTTGGTAGCGGCAAGCCATTCTTCGCCAGCCCCCGGCCGCCGCTTCATCTGGTGGCCAGCGATCTAATCGCCGAGGACTTGATTAGGTTGACATACGTTCCTGCTTGATCGCGCGACTCGCCCGACGGGACTGCGCCGACGTGTCAGGTCCACTTTGGGTCGTGAGCCGAAATCCAAACTGAGACACTACTCGCTGCTGGCCGCTAACAAAGGAGAGGTGAAATGAAATACATCTGCTTGGGATACTACGAACCTGCAAAGCACGCCGCCATGACCGAGGACGAGCGAAACGCAATGTTCGACGAATGCTTTGAGTACGACGACCATCTTCGGGCCAGCGGGCACTGGGGTGGGGGGGGGAGGCGCTTCAGCCTCCTGAAACCGCGTTGACCGTGTATTGGAAGAACGGCAAAGTCGCGACCACCGACGGTCCCTATGCGGAGACCAAGGAAACGCTCGGCGGCATTCTCGTGCTTGAGGCACGGGACATGAATCATGCCATTCAGCTCATGTCGCAGCATCCGTCCATGAAGTATGGGTCGTTCTTCGACATACGTCCAGGTTTCGATATGAGTGAAATGATTCAGGAGAGCGAGCAGCGACGGCGAAATGCGGCCGCCCGATGAGGGTGGCGCCAAGGATCAGTAGCGCGAAGTCGGACGGGGGAGCGTCTGTCGATCAGGAAATGCGCCGTTTCGACCTTAGGCAGAAATCGCCAAGTTCCCACAAGCGCGTTTCGCGGCACTTATTCGCGAGAGCATATTTTTGTTCTTGGCCGAAGACTCCATAATGACTAGATTGCTAAGCATGACACTGAACGATCGTCGCTCCTTCCTCAAGATGGCAGCCCTTGCCAGCGCGTTTTCCATGAACAGCTTATTCCGCCAGGCCCATGCGGCAGAGTGGGAGGCCGCGTCCCGCGCCGTAAGCGGTCTTGACGCAGGGCAGGCGGCCCAGAACGAGGACTTCTGGGGCGTGATTCAGCGTGGTTACTCGGTCAGCACTCAGATCATCAATCTAAACAATGGCGGAGTATCTCCATCGCCGATTGTCGTGCAGCAGGCGGTGGAACGCTATAACCAGCTTACGAACGAGGGTCCGTCGTATTACATGTGGCAGATCCTTGACCAGGGCCGCGAGCCTTTGCGGCAGAAACTCGCCCACCTGGCGGGCACGCCGGCCGACGAGATTGCCATCAACCGCAACTCGACCGAAGCCCTGAATACGGTTATTTTCGGCCTCCCTCTCAAGGCGGGAGACGAGGTTGTCGGGTCGAAGCAGGACTATCCCAACATGATGAGTGCGTACCGCCAGAGGGCGGAACGCGATGGCATCGTTTACAAGCAGATCAGCTTCGATTTCCCGATCGAGGACAACGACGCGATTGTGAAGGCCTATGAGCAGGCGATGACGCCGCGGACAAAGCTGGTGCATGTGACGCACATGGTGAATTGGGTAGGACAACTGATGCCCGCGCAGCAGATCGCCGACATGGCGCATGCGCACGGCGCTGAGGTAATCGTGGACGGAGCGCATTCCTTCGGGCTGATAGATTTCAAGATTCCCGACCTGCGCTGCGATTACTTCGGGACCAGCCTGCACAAGTTCCTGTCCGCGCCGATCGGCTCAGGAATGATGTGGGTCAAAGCGGACAAGATCGAAAAGATCTGGCCGCTTACCTGCGCCGGTAACCCGCACAGCAGCGATATTCGCAAGTTTGAAGTGCTTGGGACGCGCAGTTTTCCCATCGAACAAGGAATTGGGGAAGCCATCAACTTTCATGAGGCCATCGGCTCCAGCCGCAAGCAGGAGCGCATCTTTTATCTGAAGAACTACTGGGCGACGCGTGTGCGCGAGATTCCCGGCGTAAAGCTGCATACGTCGCTCGATCCGAAATTCTCCTGCGCGATCTGCGGGGTCAGCATCGATGGCATCACTCCGAACGCATTGATGACGACTCTGTTTGACCGCTACAAGATCCACACGGTCGGAATCGACTACGAGAACATCCATTGCATTCGTGTTACTCCGCACGTCTATACAACCATCGCGGACCTGGATAAGTTTGTGGGCGCGATAGGTGAGATTGCAGCGAGTAAGAAAGCTTAGACAGCAACGCCGCCGATTCGTCTGCATCCATTCCATGATCCAAACGATCAAATTACTTGGAGGTAAACTGGTCGAATCAACGAGGCTGTCGCATGTCCAAATACACAAAAGATGCTAACTCTATATCTCGCCTTTCTCGCGAACAGTTTCAGGTCACGCAGCAGAACGGAACTGAACGTCCATTTGAGAATGCGTATTGGGATCATGATGAGCCTGGTATCTACGTAGACATCGTTTCCGGTGAACCGCTCTTTTCTTCGCTCGACAAATTTAATAGCGATTGTGGCTGGCCGAGTTTTACAAAGCCCGTGGACCACGAAAACGTCGAGGAGCGATCTGACAACAGTCATGGAATGAGCCGGACTGAGGTGCGGTCAACCCACGGTGAGAGCCACTTGGGTCATGTATTTGATGATGGCCCCAAAGATGTCGGGGGATTACGTTACTGCATCAATTCGGCGTCCCTGCGCTTCATTCCCGTCGACGAACTCGAAGACGAAGGCTACGGCGAATACCTTAAACTATTTGAGCCAAAGGAGTAGAAGATGTCCTCATCACATGAAACTGCAATATTAGCCGGCGGCTGCTTCTGGGGCATGCAGGACTTGCTGCGCCGCTACCCGGGCATCATCTCTACCCGGGTTGGATATACCGGCGGCGATGTTCCTAATGCCACCTATCGCAATCATGGCAATCATGCTGAGGCGATCGAGATCGTCTTTGACCCGCAGGAGCTGGGCTATCGGAAGCTGCTGGAGTTCTTCTTTCAGATTCATGATCCAACCACTCTGAATCGGCAAGGAAACGACCGAGGCGCCAGCTATCGCTCCGCGATCTTCTATACGAGTGAGGAGCAGAAACGGACAGCAGAAGAGACGATTGCCGACGTCGATGCGTCGGGAATTTGGCCCGGAAAAGCGGTGACTGAGGTAGAACCGGCTGGTCCTTTCTGGGAAGCTGAGCCCGAACATCAGGATTATCTGGAGCGATATCCAAATGGCTACACCTGCCACTACATCCGGCCGAACTGGAAGCTTCCCCATCGTGCGGCTTGATCCCAGAAGTGGGTTCAAGCCGACGTAACCGGCCAAATGAACAAATATTGGCCTTGTTGCTAGCTGGTTGAGGCAGTGAAACAATTGCGGCGGCAGGATCTCATCTTCGGTTTCGCCTCCTATCGAGGATTAAGCGGCGCAACGCTCATGTAGAATCGCGGCTGTCAGGATTCCAGGCGCAAATCGTTATCTGCAACGGTCAAACTGGGCAGGCCTGAGAGGTAGCTCTTCTGCATTGGCAGATTGTCGTTCTGTATCTGGGAGAAGATGGGTGATTCTCAAAAAATTCATTCAATTCCGTGTTCCGGCTGCGGTCGCGCTTATCAGCAGCTGTGTATCGGTTGCCATGTCGCAGAGGCCGCCAGTTGTGGGTTCTAACTTTCAGATGAAGGGTTCCGATTCGAGCGCCGCTAAGGTGCTAGGTAAGACTATGCCGGCGATAGAACGCCTGGATCCAGCCTTGGAACTGATTATTCCCGTTGAAGCTGCCCTAGAAAAGGTAGCTACAGGTTTTACTTGGACAGAAGGACCAGTCTGGGTGCCGGCCGGATATCTTCTATTTGCTGATATTCCCAGCAATAGCATTCGTAAGTGGACTCAGGGTGCCGGAGTGAGCATCTTTCTTCAACCCAGCGGATACAAAGGGGTTGCTCCGTATGGCGGCCCCGAGCCCGGCTCAAATGGCATGACGCTCGACAACAGTGGCCGGCTCACGGTCGCTGGTCACGCGCAGCGAAATGTGTGGCGACTGGAACGAATAGACCCCAAGACGCAGGTTACGATTCTGGCCGATAGTTATCAGGGCAAGCCATTCAACAGCCCAAATGACTTGGTGTACAAGTCCGACGGCTCCCTCTACTTCACCGATCCACCCTATGGACTACGTACGCAAAAAGACAACGATCCAGACAAGCAGCTGCAAGTAAACGGTGTCTATCGCATTCCCGGAGCGACTGCCCAAAAGCCCGGCGCTCCTCCTGATCGTGCAGGCTTACAGCTCCTGGTCACAGACCTGCCTCGGCCAAACGGAATCGTCTTTTCTCCGGATGAGAAGTATCTCTACGTGAATAATTCAGAGCCGAAGAAGTTCTGGATGCGATATAGCGTGAAGGCAGATGGGACACTTACGGATGGAAAAGTCTTCTTCGACGCGAGCTCGGATCTCCGGCCCGGATCGCCCGACGGCATGAAAGTGGATCAAGAAGGAAATCTGTATAGCGCGGGGCCAGGAGGGGTTTGGATCTTTTCGCCCGACGGCAAGCATTTGGGCACGATTGATATCCCGGAGAAAGTTGGAAATTTAGCGTGGGGTGGAGCTGACCACAAGATGCTGTACATCGCGGCGAGCGCGAGCATCTATCGCATCTCACTAAAGATTCCGGGAGTCTATCCGCGCATTCGCTAGTTAGGTAATTGGTTGCGAGCAAATCAAACCCCATCCTAAGAACAGCAGGAGAGACATTGCCATCGCACCCGCGTCGCTTGATTCCGATTGGCCTTTTGTCGCTGGCAGCTCTTTTCAATTATCTCGACCGTGGAAGCCTGAGCGTTGCGCTGCCTTTTGTCGGACGCGACCTGCATCTTGATCCACTGCAACAAGGTTGGGCGCTCGCTGCTTTCTCCATCACATACACGCTGGCGCAGCTACCGGCTGGGTGGCTGGTTGATCGGTGGCCCCTGAAATGGCTTTATGCCGGAGCATTTGCTCTCTGGTGCCTGGCATCGGCGGCAACAGGACTGGCAAGCAATCTGCTGATGCTGATTTTCTTCAGGTTGCTACTCGGTATCGGTGAATCTGTATACCTTCCGGGCGGTCTCAAATTCATTAGCGAACAGTTTGGTTCGCATGAGCGCTCGATCCCTTCGGCGGTTTTTGACGTCGGTTGCAAAGCAGGTTTGGCTATCGGCCTCGTCGTGGAAGTATGGATCCTTCGTGTCTTCGGGTGGCGCTGGATGTTCCTTTCCACAGGCTTGGCAGGCATGCTTTGGTTGCTGCCATGGCTGCTGCTATATCCAACTGCTTCCCGCACAGCTAGTTCGGGACGCGCGGCCGTGCCCTGGAGCGCTCTGCGTGAAATCATTCGCAGCCGTAATGCATGGGGAATGGCAGCCGGCTACTTCTGCTGGAACTACTATTGGTATCTGCTTGTGAGTTGGGGACCTTCGTACCTTTACATGGAGCGCCGCGTCCCCCTGAGTTCTCTCGGCTGGGTGGCCGGATTCCTGTATATGGTCGTGGCCTTCAGCGAAATCGCCGGTGGTTGGATTACGACAGCTCTTTTGAATCGCGGATGGTCCATCACCCGTGCAATCAAGTCCGTCATCGTCCTCGGCTTCTCGCTCGGCTTGTTCGTAGTACCTGCCTGCCTGGCAACCGACCGGACCTTGGCGTTACTGTTTCTCTACCTCTCGGCACTCTCGGGTGTCTTGATCTCCGCCATCCTCGTTGTTCCGCAGCAGTGCGCCTCTCCAAACCAGGTTGGCTCATACGCCAGTTTCCAAAACTTTATCGGCAATTTTTCCGGAATCGCTGGTCCGGTAATAACCGGCTGGTTGGTGAGGTGCGTCGGTTCATTCGTTCCCGGCTTCCTGCTCGGTGCTTTGGCCTGCTTTGGTGGTATCGCCTGCTATGTCTGGTGGACGGAGAGGTTGACTGATCGTTTTCCGGATCCTTCCTGAAGCCAGTAATAAGATGGTTTCCAGATGAATGTGCGCAAAATCGTCCATGTGGATATGGACGCATTTTATGCTTCTGTCGAACAGCGGGATAACCCGCAACTGCGCGGCAAGCCTGTCGTCGTTGCCTGGCGTGGCAATCGGTCTGTGGTCTGTGCCGCTTCCTACGAAGCTCGGCGTTTCGGTATACGCTCCGCAATGCCGGCCAGCCGCGCGGAGAGATTGTGTCCCGATGCAATCTTCTTGCCTCCGGATTTTACGCGCTATCGAACGGTTTCCAGCGAGACTAGAGATATCTTCAGGCGCCATACAGATCTGATCGAGCCGCTATCGCTTGATGAAGCGTACCTGGATGTAACGGAGAACAAGTCTGGCTTGCAAACAGCAACGAGTGTAGCTCGCACAATTCGTGAACAAATTCGCAAGGAGTTGCAGCTCACGGCCTCGGCCGGGGTAGCGCCGAATAAATTCCTGGCGAAGATTGCATCCGATTGGCGTAAGCCGGATGGCCTTTTCGTGATTCAGCCTGATGAGGTGGATACATTCCTGCTGCCGCTTCCTGTTGGGCGTATTCCTGGTGTGGGCAAAGTTACAGAAAGAAGACTGGATGAGCTTGGAATCAAAACTGTAGGAGATTTACGAAATCAAGAACTTCCGGCCCTCGAAAGCCATTTCGGACGCTATGGAGTTCGGCTCTATGAACTGGCTCGCGGCGTTGACCATAGCGCAGTAGTCCCTGACAGGCCAACAAAATCTATCTCAGCCGAAGATACCTTTGAACGTGATCTCCCCTTGCAGGAAACTGAGTCAGTGATACGCCGCCTTGCTGAAAAAGTTTGGTCGGCTTCGCGCAAGGAATCGCGTATTCCGCGCACGGTCGTGCTCAAGCTGAAAACAAGCGACTTCGACCTTCTTACGCGCAGTTACACGCCCGGCTCTCCTCCTGCTTCCTGTGAGGAATTGACCAGCATTGCGCTATTGCTGAGGGAGCGGGTCAACCTGGGTCCCGAGCGGCGATTTCGTCTGGTTGGTGTCGGGCTCAGCAATTTCCATGAGCCAGCAGAATCGCCAACTCAGCCAGTTCTTTTCGAATAACCCGAAGAGCCGCAGGCCGGCCTTTGCCTGGACATGGTGTGATCCAGCATGCAACTGAGCCCACTTCTTCGCTCGGTACTTGACAGACACAAAAGCACAATTCTAAATTGCTATGTTTCACCCAAATGTAACCGTTTACGTTTCCGCTTACCCGGTTTGTAACCTCCAACGATCGACCTAACTGCACGGAGGCATTTCCATGAAAATCCCCCTTTGCGACTCTGCTATTCACGGGACTCGCATGTTCTCCCTTCCCATTCTTCTTGCCGGTAGCTTGTTCGCTGTATCTCTATCCCTACAGGCGCAGGTCAACGACGTAGGTCAGAAACCCTACCTTGGCTGGAGTAGCTTCAGCGAACAGACCATCAATGTCAGCTTCCTTACTCAAGCCAACATTCAGGCGCAGTCCGATGCCCTCGCGGCCTCAGGTATTCAGAAGCACGGCTTCAAGTACATCAACATCGATTCCGGCTGGATGTCGACCTTTGATGCAAATGGTCGTCCTATCCCAGCGGCTCCAAACTTTCCTGACATCAAAGCGCTCGTCGATCACATCCATGCCAATGGCCAGAAGGCCGGAATCTACTGGATTCCTGGAATCGAGCAGCCGGCCGTTGACGGTAACTACCCGATCCTCGGTACCTCCTACACCACGCAGCAAATCGTAGCAATACCGCTTGCCCAGGGAAACGCATTCGCGGGGGCTCTGCCCAATCCCTATCACGACAAGATCGACTTCACCAAACCCGGGGCACAGGAGTACATCAATTCCATTGTCGCCCTGTTCGCCTCGTGGGGCATCGATTTCATCAAGCTCGATGGTGTTACGCCAGGGTCTTATAGTGACAACACTTCCATTGACAACCGGCCCGATGTTGCCGCGTGGTCGAAAGCGATTGCCCTGACCGGACGGCCTATCTGGCTTACTGTCTCCTGGGCAATCGATTCGGACTATCTCTCCACATGGCAGCAGTACTCGAACGCTCGCCGCATCGAGGACGATGTCGAGTGCGAAGGTCGCTGCGCCACACTTACTGACTGGAACCGCATCTATCAACGCTTCCGCGACTTGCCCGCATGGCAGGATGCCACCAGCGTGTCGCTGGGATGGAACGATCTTGACTCGCTCGATATTGGCGACGGCGCGCTCGACGGCCTGACCAATGACGAGAAGCGAACCGCGTTCTCTCTCTGGGCTATGGCCAATGCTCCGATGTATCTGGGCGGAGATCTCACGAAACTGGACAGCTTCGCGAAGGAACTTCTCAGTAACGATGAGGTTATCGCCATCAATCAGTCCGGCCATCCGGCCACGCAGATTCTTGGAGGCAACCAGCCGGTCTGGGTTTCAAGTCTCGGGAACAACACTTACTACGTTGCCATCTTCAATCTCGACGACGTCTCCACGATTGCTCATCTTCCCTGGAACCTAGTCGGCGTCAATGGAGCTCTTTCCGTCCGCGATCTCTGGAGCCATGTAAATCAACCACCATCTTTCGGAACCTATTCCACCATTCTCAAAGGGCACAGTGTGCGCCTGCTTAAGATTGTCGGTCTGGGACATGCGGCACCCATGCCGTCAACCAGCTATGAAGCCGAATCGGCAACACTCGGAGGCTCGGCCAGTGTGGCTGACTGCGCTCCCTGCTCGGGCGGGGCGAAAGTAGGCAATTTGGGGCTGGGTGCTGGAAACACTGTTACTTTCAACAACGTTTATGTGAACCGCGCTGGTGTCTACTACATGCAGGTTGACTCCATGACCCAGGGCCTGCGCTCATATCTCTATACCGTCAACGGAGGCGATTACCAAACACTTAACTCGGGCGGAGGCAGCTTCCTTCTTCCGGCCAGCACGACCGTTCCTGTTCGTCTTGAGAAGGGTAATAACTCCATCCAATTCGGTAATCCGGTCAGCTATCCGCCAGACCTTGACCGTATCGTTATAAGTGGAAACGGAGACGGCGTTGTGCCAATCCCTGTCTCGTATGAGGCGGAAGTAGCCACTCTCAGCGGTTCTGTCACTGGAGGTTTCAGCAATTACTCCTCCGGGCTTGCGAAGGCAGGCAACATCGGAGGAGTAGGAAACGCCGTCACGTTCTCGAATGTCACGGTTCCATCTGACGGAATTTACCAACTACAAGTTGACGCCGCGACTAGTGGGCCGCGGTCCTTCTTCCTCACAATTAACGATGGAACACCGCAGGAACTGGATCTAAACGGCAGCACCTTCGACGAGCCCTCCAACAATCTATATCGTGTTCATCTCCATGCAGGAACGAACACGTTAACCTTCGACAATCCCACGAATTACGCACCAGACCTTGACCGCATCGTCGTCGCTCCTACAATCGCAGACGATCTATTCAAGAATTTCCAGCCATAACTCTGATAACAACGACAACGAATCAACAAAAGGCCCTTCTTTCAAGAAGGGCCTTTTGTTGATAGCTCTGATCATGGGATTGAGCCAAAGTGAGCAGTGGGGGAACGATTACCGTTTCAGCACTTGCTCCAGATAAGCCAGAGCGCGTGGGTCCTGGGATTGCCCCAGCCAGAAAAATGCTTCTTTGCGAATCACGGGATTGGAGTTGGTATCTGCGACGTGAATAAGTTGAGGAACGCTTTCGTCCTTTGGTAATTGGCTGAGAGCGAAGACAGCTTTCTTTTTTACGTCTGTCTCGGGATCATTCTGAATGGCATCTGTGAGTGCTGCTGTTGCCTTCTTGCCAGCCTTCTGTGCTAACCAGAAAAGCGCTTGCTCGCGAACCTTGGTGTCGGCGTCGAACTTGGCCATGTGCAACAATTCGTCTTCTGCTCCGGGATCGGAGTTTTGAGAGAAATCAAACGGTAGCTTCTCGCGAAGAGCTGGTTCCGCAATTTTCTTCTCCAGCTCTTGTAAAGCTAAGAATCCCTCGCGCCCCCGTTGCACGCCTAGCCAAAAGGCTGCCTGTTCGCGCGTATGCATCGGAGTCGAAGACGATGACGCAATTTCTGTAAGGGCATGCGTCGCCTCCGGCGTTGCCTGATAGCTCATCGAGAGCAAGGCTCCATCCACGATTCGAGAACGATTGGATTCGGCTTGTGTCGCAGCCTGGGCGAGAAAGGCTACGCTCTCTTCTGGCTTCACCCCAGTCAGCCAGGTGAATGGGACGCCACCGGCATCGAGATGACAGCCGGCCATAACGGGCCTTATTTTGATGAGCTGGCCGTGATCCAGGCGCAGAAGAATATAGATGTTTTGTGCCGTCGGCGAGTGGTCGCCTTTGTTCACACTGTAGTTGGTCTCTTCCAGTCGATATTCACCGCAACATCCATCGTCCATCGCTGATGAATCGGACCAGTTCGAACACGTAGATAGATGCGATTGTGGAAGAGCCGGCACTTCATATCCAAGCCAGAGTTGCTCAGCCGAGTGGCGAAATCGATCCACCGTTGCGGTGAGAGTCCCTCCGATCGGTTCTATGGTGAACTGAGTATTGCTGACCTTGGGCTGCTGCGCCATCAATGCAACCGTGGACGCGCAGATGATGATTGCAACTAGATGCCTCTTCATGGCTGCTCCTTATTTGTTGAGAACTTCCATCATGTAATCGGTGGCTTCCTTGTTGTGCATCACAGCAAGCTTTCCGACGATGTCTCGTTTCGCGGAAGGATCTTTTTCAGCGCGTGCAAGCGCAACCAGATCATGTGCGTCTCCGGCAACAAACAGTGCGTCGAGGACGGCCCTTTTCGATTCCTCGTCCGGATACTTGGAGTAGATCGCTAGAAGCGTCGGAGTTGCGGAAGAACCGCCGGCTACTCCCATATTCCGAATCGCTTTTCTGCGTAGCTCGGGATCCTGCTCGGATGAAGCGATTGCATTGAGGGCGTCCGCTCCTTTGCCTCCGGCAGCCACGAAAGCATTGATGATCGCGGACTTGGTCTCCTTGCTCGTAGTTGTCTGATACATGCTCGATAACTGCGAGACAGCTCCCATCGCACCAAGTTCGGAAACGGCATGCCGTGCTAGTTCAGGATCGGATTCATGCTGCGCCACCTGCACTAACTTATCGGGCGCGCCCATCACCAGATAGGAATCGATGACAGCCCTTTTGACATCCGGATTGCTTGACCTGCCGTAGATATCTGCGAGTAGGTCCGCAGACTGGTTTCCCCTGCTAACAGCAAGCAGCCGGATAGCCTTAACTTGTAAGTTGGGATCTTTTTCTCCACGGATGATCTGCCCGAGCAGATCCTGCGCCGGCTTGGACTGATCCTGCGCGAGTACGAAGAGCGCGCGCTCCTTCAAGCGTTGTGATTGCTGCGGGCTCTCAAGTATGTGTTGAAGAATTGGCAATGCATTGACGTCTCCACCTTGCATGAGCGAAGTCAAGGCGAGCAGCTTCAGATCGTCGTCCTGCTCCGCTTGCGGCTGAACTGGACTTCCGCTCTTTCCGCGAATCTCTATCTCCAGCGCATTGCACTCCTTGATCCAATTGCTCTTCGGGTAGGACTGGCGAAGCCCCATGCATGTCTTTAATGCGTCGGACGAGCGGCCTTCCTTGTTTTCTACGTATGCTTTCCAATAAAGCGCTCCATCGGCACGACGGCCATGCTGATCGACCACCTGATCCAGTAGCGATTCGGCATCCGACCAGCGGCTCTCGTTGATCGCGCGTGTTGCATCCGAATAGAGCTGGTCTTCGCGCGGATTCGCCTGGGCCGCATCGCTCTCCGCGGGTTGAAACATGAGTCCCGAAGCAGATGGGACCGGGAGCGACAAAATACCGCAAATGGCAGCCAGATAAAACCATTGATTTGTTTTCATTTAGAGAGTTGTTCCTTTCCGGAAAGCTTGAGCATTTGTTTGTTGTTCAGAAACCTTTGTACGGAGAACGCGGATCTGGAAGAGCAGTCCTTGCGTATTCATTTCTTTCTCGATGCGCGCTATGTCTGCGCTGGTTAATGCATCCGGCGAGTTCGCAACCTCAACGAGCACGCGTTCAAGATGATCGAGCGCGGCAGCGAGTAAGGGATCGTTTGTCTGGGCGACGCTTTGGCGATACAGCCGGTTGTCAGTCAGCAGTTGCCTGGCTTCCGCCTGCAACGGAACACCAGCGTTCTCTTCCTCAGCCCCCGCGTGATTCAGCTGAACAAGAAGCCGCTCCGAGCGGTCAAGGTGATTGTCGAGAACGAAGAGAACGACACGCTCTTTCGATTGTTGCGGTGCGCTGGCCAGCAGGGGCTTGGCATGCGCATGCTCCCACATCCTTCCGGCAAAGAATGCTCCCGCCAGAAAGAGCAGGCAGGCGGCTGCATATGCGAGTTGAGGCCAGCGGAAATAGCTGAGTTTTTTCTTGGGCTGATAAGGCTGCAACGATCCGCCGATGGCCTGCCATACCCGCGCTCCGTATTCTGAATCTCGCGCTGGCGCTTCTGGTGCGCGAACACTGCCGAGGAACTTGCCGAGTTCCTCGTACGCCTGCGCGCAACGTTTGCAGGCTTGAAGATGCATCTCGGCCTCAGCCTTATAGAAATCTTCAGAATAGTAGTGCTCGATCAGTTCTTCTTCTGTTAAGTGCTTCATGACTTCACCCAAAGCGGCGCAAGAGATTGGCGTAACTTTTGTACTGCGCGAAAGACAGCTTGTTTAGCAGAGTTCGGTGCGATTCCAAGTGCTATCGCAATCTCTTCTGTCGAGCGGTCTTCCATATGGCGCAATACAAAGGCGAGGCGTTCGGTTGGGGTTAGCTTCTCCATCGCTGCGTATCTTCGTGCTTCGATCTCCTGGCTCAGCAAGAGCCGGTCTGGTCCGGCTGCACCATCTGCCAGTTGGACAGCTACCTGATCACTGTCATATTCCTCAGCAATCGGCACTGCCGTCTGGCTCTTTCGCTTGTTCAAAATATCGAGTGCGCAGTTCATAGCGATCCGGTATATCCAGGTTCGAAAGTTCGCTCGAGCATCGAAACTTTCGAGCTTCCGATAGCCGCGCAGAAATGCTTCCTGCACGACCTCTTCGGCGTCGGCTTCATCCTCCGTAATGCGAAAGGCGACACGAAAGACACTTTGGCTGTGGCGCACTACGAGCATGCCGTAGGCGTCTTTGTCTCCGGCTAGAACGGCCCGGATGAGGGCGTGGTCGTCATTCCCCATTCAGCGCATTAGACAGGATCGGAGGCTTGCGGTTAGGAAAAAATATTCGAAGTCGGCTGGATCAGAGAAAGTCTATCGGGGGCGATTGAGTCGCTCCGCCGCGCCATCCACGAGGGACCGCAGTAACTCTGAGACCTTCGGATACCGTGCCAGGTTGGCGCTCTGCCCGGCCCAGAGTGCGAGCAGGTCACCTCGGCCGGCTTTTTGTGCAGGAAGAGCGAGGCTGCGCATGAGGGTTCTCTGTAATGGATATGGCAGTATCTCGGCGCCGGGCTTGTTCAGCATTTGCAGCAACTCGTTGTCGATCCCGCGCGCGAGCCTGCCTGTGAAGCCTCGGGTCAGCGCCGTCCGTCCGGCTTTGCCACTGAGAATCGCTTCGCGGTGCAGAGGTAGTGCGCCCGATTCCTCGCAAGCCAGAAAGACCGTGCCCATCTGTACGCCTTCCGCTCCAAGCTCGAAGGCGGCGGCTATGCCCCGAGCATCGGCAATCCCGCCGGCCGCCACGACTGGGATTTTCACCGCATCCACCGTCTGCGGCACAAGCGAGAAAGTGCCGGTCAACGAATCTGCCGCGGGTCTAAGAAAGGAGCCGCGATGTCCGGCCGCCTCAAAGCCGGATGCGACCACAATGTCGACACCGGCTTCTTCAAGCGCGATGGCTTCATCGGGTGTGGTGGCTGTTCCGAGTGTGACAATACCTTTTTTCCTTGCCTCATCGAGTATCTCTTTCGGTGGAATGCCAACGATGAAAGAGAAGACCGGAACACCGGCATCGAGAAGTACGCGCGCTTGATCCTCAAACCGGATCGGCTTGTATGGAGTGAACGCCGGCTGAGTACCGCCCACTGTTTCGATATGCGGCACCAGGTACGACAGTGCGCGGCTGAATGCCGCAGCGTCCGAAGTGCGGGCTCCGGCATCTTCCATTGAAACCCACAGGTTCATCGCAAATGGCTTTGCCGTCAGAGAGCGGATCTCGGCGATCGCATCTTCGATAGCCTTTGGTTCAAGACCATGCGCGCCGAAGGACCCAAGGCCTCCGAAGTTCGACACAGCGGCAGTGAGCCGTTGCGATGAAAACCCGCCGAGCGGCCCCTGGATGATCGGATACTCAATCCCCAGGGCCTTTGAAACTCGGGTTTCATTCCATGCGTTTGCCATCATGCAACCTCGCAAAGGAAAACAGCGGCGATTCCCCTTTGTTCAGCCTTCAACGTTCAGCCTTCAACGTTCAGCCTTCAACGTTCAGCCTTCAACTTCGAAAACGACTTCCACCACGACCGGTACTCCGAGTGGAAGACTCGCAACGCCAAGAACCATTCGGACGGACAACTTGTCCTCTCCGAAGACGTCGCGCAGCAACTCGGAGGCGGCATCAGCCACTTTCGGTTGCGCAACAAAGTCCTGTTCTGTAGCCAGATACGCTGTCAGTTTGACGACTCTGGTTACCTTGTCGAGCGAGCCCAGATGGCTTCTCGCCGCGGAGAGTACGTTCAGCGTCGCGAGGCGTGCAGCATCGCGCCCCTGTTCGATGCCGTATTCCCTCCCCAGCCGGCCTACGAACTTAGGTTCATGCCCGTCGACCGGGAGAACGCCGCTGAGGTAAAGCAGCCTTCCGGTCTGGACACTTTCAACATAAGCGCCAAGCGGCTTGGGCGCGGGAGGCAACTCAATGCCGAGCTCCGCAAGCCGGCGCTCTGCGCTTGCCGGCTGCGGACCCTTCGGGCTTACCATCTGCTTGAATGTGCACCACCGTCCACGTGCAGCACCTCCCCCGTCACCTGCCGGGCTTCCGTGAGATAAACAACCGCGTCCACGATATCACTCACGTCAGAGATTGTGCCCATCGGCGAGAGTGTCTTCAAAAACTCCTTCGGATTGTTCTTGTGGAGAGGAGTATCGACGATCCCGGGAGCGACGGCATTAAAACGGATATCCTCTTTCGCATACTCACTTGCCAGGCTGCGAACTACCGCCTCAAGACCACCCTTGGTAATCATGGGCACTGAAGCCGTCACCCCTGCAACCGGATTGACGACGAGTGAAGTAGTGATGTTGACTACGCTTCCGCTCGATTTCTGCGCGAGCATCTGCTTCACGGTGCCCTGCGTCACGTGGAGGAAGCCTTCGATGTTGGTATTTGAAAGCGCCTTAAAGTCCTCGGCAGTATAGTCGGTGAATGCTTTGGTGAAGAAGATGCCGGCATTATTCACCAAAGCATCGATCGATCCGAATTTGCTGGTCGCTGTTGCCACCACCTTTGCAGCCACGGCGCTATCGCCGATATTGCCGTCCACCAGTGCAAGTTGCGCAGATTCAGTAAACGCGCCGGATTTCGTGATGTTGCGTGAGTTAGCTACCACGTTATAGCCGCGATCGAGGAACGCCCGCACCACACCCGCGCCAATACCCTGCGATGCTCCCGTTACGATGATTGTTTTCTGTTTGCTTCCCATACTCAGCCTCCTTTTGGCTGACGGCTTTTATCGCCGTACAGCACAAGAGATTCGCTGAGGAGTGATCGTGATTCGTCGTAAGTTCCAATCAGCTGATTGGCGTTGCCTATCGTTCCAGATAACGCGTTTTTTGCCGAATCGACGGCAGTTCCTCATCCAGCAATGCCAGGAAGAACTTGAGCGCGACCGTAGGCTCCTTTTTCCGCCATGTGGCCACAATGTCGACGCGCACGTCGTCCGGCAGCAGCCGGAAGAAGGAAACATTATCTGCGCGCAGATTGCGGGCTGATGCAGAAACAATGGCCACTCCTTCTTCCGCTTCCACAGTAGACAGTACCGAGTGCATATTGTTCAGCTCATTGTGCAATCGTGGCGAAAAGCCGCTGTCGTTGCAGGCACGGATGATCGTGTCGAAGACCTCTGGTGAGCTTGCGCGTTGAAAGGTGACGATGCGCTCGCCGGAGAGGTCCGCAATCCGAATGCGCTTTGCTTTTACTTTGCGCGTCTTGGGAAGGGCCACGACCAGCGGCTCGCGAAACAGCAGGCGCCACTCATAGGACGCTTGGCGATCAGCGGAAGGCGGACGCGTAAATCCGATGTCGATCTCTCCCCGGTCGAACGCAAGGTCTTGCCCGCTGGGCACATCTTCTACCAGACGCAGAGAGACCCCGGGATAACGGGCTTTATATTTGCGGAGCAGGTCCGGGAGGAATGAGCACGTGGCAAACCCCATGAAGCCGATCCCCAGCCTGCCAATCTCTCCCTTAGCCGCGCGCTGCGCAGTTGCAATGGACCTCTCCGCCTGCGCGAGCGTCTTGAGGGCCTCTTCATAAAAGACCTGCCCTTCCGGAGTCAGTCGCGCCGCGCGGCCCTCACGCGAAAAAAGCTTGATGCCCAGTTCACTCTCAAGATCGGATATAGCCTCGCTGATGGAAGGCTGCGCAACATATAAATGACGCGAAGCCTCGCGATACCCCTTCCACTGAACAACCGCTGTGAAATAACGAAGGTGCCTCAGTTCCATGGGTGATAGGTGCTCCCTATCAGAGGATTAGACCACATAGTCGCAGGAATGAATGCTTCACTCACCAGTCCCGCCTTGAAAGTGTGTATGCGTAGATGGGTGAACGAGGATTTATGAATCCAGCTACGCAGTAAGGTTCTGCCCATCCCGAGAGCTGCGATGCAGCAAGTTCCTTCCCTACAAGCGATTCTAATCAAAGAGATGCTTAAGTCAGGAATCGTTCAAGAGGTACGTGGAGTCGGGTTGGACCCGCAGGCGGCGCTGCGCCCACTACAATTCACCGCTGGATATCATTGCGATCAAAATGAAATGCTGTGATCTTTATTACGCCTGCAAGGATTGCCATGATGCTCTTGCCGATCACCCGATTGAGGTCTGGCCTCGAGAGGAATGGCATCGGAAGGCCGTCCTATGCGGGGCGTGTGGAAGCGATCTCTCTATTACGGAATATCTGGCGAGTGGCTATGCATGCCCGACTTGCGATGCAGCTTTTAATCCGAGCTGCCGGAACCACTATCATTTCTATTTCGCCCAAGGCGCTTAACTCTAATCCCAGAGGTTCGTGAGCAAATAGTCGAGGATTCACAGATTCTTCTTTTCGAGAAAGTCGCGGAACACATTTGCGCATTCTTCCAGGAAGATGCGGTCTTCAGTTCCGAATGCGTTCACATCGTGGCTGTCGATATCGATCTCGCCGACAATCTGTCCGTTTGCGCGAATCGGCACAACGATCTCGGAACGTGTTT
>Ga0206829_10148_pt1 | contig 23880 bp, 22 predicted proteins | sample Alteio_BWOrgCont_75_FD_152862 | JGI IMG/M metagenome (GOLD analysis project Ga0206829, IMG submission 152862) | Enriched cells from forest soil in Barre Woods Harvard Forest LTER site, Petersham, Massachusetts, United States -... | ecosystem: Environmental > Terrestrial > Soil > Temperate forest >... | reverse complement strand
AGTTTGCTGGCGGGCCGGAACGCGTGGTTCGGGCTCTTTCTCTTCGTCTTCTTGATGGTGTTGCGGGAAGGCGTTGAGACGGTGTTGATTCTGTCAGCGGTCTCGCTCAACTCAACCGAGTTGATGAGTTTTCTGGGTACGCTGCTGGGAGTGGGAGCGGCCGTCTTGTTTGGGGTGATGTTTGTAAAGGGCAGTGTCCGCATCAATCTGCAGAAGTTTTTCCGCATTACCACGGCAATTCTGTTCTTTGTTGCGGCACAACTCATTATCTCTGGGCTGCATGAGCTTTCTGAGAACGGAGTGCTTCCCTCCTCCAAACAAGAGATGGCGATTATTGGGCCGATTGTGCGCAACGATCTATTCTTTTTCGTGACTATCGTCGCGCTGGCGGCGCTGATGGTGTTGTTCGAAATGAAGCGGCGTGAGCCGCTGCCCGTAGCCGATTCTCCGGCGGCACGTCGCAAGGCCAAATGGAGCGCCCGGCGGGAACGCCTGTGGATGGTGTCGGTGTATGCCAGTTCATTCGTGTTCATCATGCTGGTAACCGCTGAGTTTATCTATGCGAAGAGTGTGAGTGCGCTGTCGCCAGCGACTGAAGTCACATTCGTCAACGGTCAAGTGGCAATTCCGCTGCAACAGCTTTACGACGGCGACCTGCATCGCTTTGAGGCCAAAGAGAACGGAACAGAGATTCGCTTCTGGCTGTATCAGAAACCAGACGGGAAAATCGCTACGGTGTTGGATGCCTGCGAGATCTGCGGCGCGATGGGCTTCTACAAGCGACAGAACGGGGTGGTCTGCAAGAACTGCGCGTCGCCGGTTAATCCACAATCAATCGGCATGCCCGGCGGTTGCAACCCTATTCCCTTGCAGGCACAGATTACAGCGGACTCGGTCATCATTCGAGAGGCAGACATCGCGGCGCACAGCCGGATGTTTCAACCCTAATCCATGTTCCTCCGCCTGGTCTATGAATCGTTCCGGCGGCAGAAGCGGCGAAAACTGTTGGCCGGAACTGCCATCACTTTGGGCGTAGGCGTCGCGACCGCCATGATCGCCGTCGCCACCGATATTGGCGACAAAGTCAGCCGTGAACTCCGCACTTTCGGGGCAAACATAGTCGTCACACCGCAGGATGACTCGCTCGATCTCCAAATTGCAGGGATTGATTTAAAGCCGCCGAGCGACGGGGCGTATCTCAATGAAGCTGATCTGCCCAAGATTCGCGGCATGTTCTGGCACAACAATATTGTGGGATTTGCGCCGGTGCTGCCGGTGTCGGTAAACGTTGGCGAGAAGAATGTCGCTCTACTGGGTACATATTTTTCCAAGCGGCTCACATTCGGCAAAGAAGAATTTCGGACCGGTGTGCACGCCATCTATCCGTGGTGGAAAGTAAGCGGTGCATGGCCGGAGGACGATTCCGAGGACGTGCTGTTAGGGGAGAAACTGGCTACGAGTTTAGGGCTCAAGACGGGAGACCAGATCGAGGTTGCACGTCAGGAGCATCGGGTGGCCGGAGTGCTTTCCACGGGAGGCGCGGAGGACGATAAGATTGTGGCCCCACTGGCTGTGGCACAAAGCACTTTGGGACGGCCGGGAGCGGTGCGACGGCTATATGTGAGCGCGGTGACCAAGCCAGAGGATGCCTTCGCACGACGCGATCCGAAGAGTTTGCGCGGACCGGAGTTTGACCGCTGGTACTGTTCACCGTATGTGCAGTCGATCGCCTACCAATTGCAGGAGGTGATTCCACATTCCCACGCCGAGCAGATTCGTCAGGTAGCGCAGAACGAAGGCACGGTGCTGACGAAGATTAAGGGACTGATGCTGCTGATCACGCTGGCGGCGCTGTTGGCTGCGGCGCTGGCAGTCTCGGCCGCAATGGCCACGGCAATGTTTGAACGTCGGAGTGAGGTCGGGTTGATGAGAGCCTTGGGCGCGGGCAGCATCTCGGTGGCGGCAATCTTCTTCGCCGAGGCGCTTCTACTGGCGGTGCTCGGAGGCAGCGTAGGCTTCGCGGGCGGCGCAGTGTTGGCGCGGGTGATCGGACGATCGATCTTTGACTCGCAGATCGGGGTGGACCTGGTGTTGTTTCCCATTGTTATTGCGATTGCCGTGCTCGTGACTTTCGCCGGTAGCGCTTTGGCTATCAGGCGGGCGGTGCAGTTTGATCCGGTGTACGCGTTGCGGGGTGAAGCATGAGTTCCGACCTCACTCCAGACTTGGTAACTCGGCGGGCCCAGTCGCCGCGCCGCTCGATGTTCCTGCGCATGCTGGTGAGGGCGGCTGTGCTACGCCGGGGCCGGGCCGCGGCGGCTTTACTGGCGATGGTGGTAGCGACGGCGGCGACCACTGCGATGCTGAACCTCTACGTGGATGTCCAGGCTAAACTGCACACCGAGTTTCGCAACTACGGTGCGAATGTGGTGGTAGTGGCGAAGGATGGGCAATCGCTTCCTGGCGATGCTTTGCAGAAGATCAAATTTGTGTTGGACGGAAATGGTATTGCGGTGCCCTTCGCTTACGTGGTGGCGCGCACGGCAAACGAACAGCCGGTGGTGGTTTCTGGGACTGATCTGGATGAGGTGCGCAAGCTGGACCGATGGTGGTCGGTCACTGCCTGGCCGGCCGGCGCGCAAGATGCTTTGGTTGGAGTAAGAGCCGCGACGTTAGTGGCTCCTGAAGGTCAGACATTCGACCTGAGTTTTCAAGGGCGGAAGGTTCGCGTGAATACTGGAGGCATTTTGCGGACTGGTTCCGCGGAAGACAGCCGTGTCTATCTTTCGCTGAGAGAGTTTGAAAGTTGGACCGGTGTGCAACCTTCAACGATCGAGATCGCGGCATCGGGGTCGCCAGAAGCGGTCGCGGCAATCGTCTCTAAGTTGGCACTGGTTTTGCCCGAAGCTGAAATCCGACCAGTTCGCCAGATCATGGAGGGCGAAGCGCGAGTATTGGGGAAAACGCGCAGCACCCTGCTGGTGTGTGCGCTGCTCATTATCATGACGGCGGCGCTATGCATGCTTTCCACGCTTATGGGCTGGGTATTTGATCGGCGCCGTGACTTTGCCATCATGAAGGCTCTGGGCGCGTCGGAGCGCCTGATTGGCGGGTTCTTTGTCACCGAGGCCGCGGTGTTGGGAGCGGTCGGAGCAATCGCTGGATTTGGAATTGGTGTCGCAATCGCTGCCTGGATTGGCCGGGTCAACTTTCACGCTCCGGTCGTACCCCGCTTCGTGGTACTGCCCGAGGTGCTGGCCGGCGGCATTGCAGTCGCGTTGATGGCTGCGGTTGTTCCAATGTTTCTGTTAAGGCGCGTGCAACCTGCTACGATCTTAAGGGGAGAATGAATTGATCAAGTTGAACCAGGTCAGCCGTCTCTACCCTGCTAATGCTGGAGCGGGCGGCAGTACAGTTCGCGCGCTGGACGATTTCTCTCTGAACGTCGAGCCGGGGGAATGGATTGCCATCATGGGGCCCTCGGGTTCGGGCAAGTCCACGCTGGTGAACCTGATCGGTTGTCTGGACCGGCCGAGCTCGGGCGAGATCTGGCTCGATGGCGAGAATGTCGCCAGTCTCTCAACCACGGAACTGAACCGAGTGCGGGCGGAGAAGATCGGGTTTGTGTTCCAACAATTTCATCTGATTCCCTACCTGACTGCGGTGGAGAATGTAATGCTGGCACAATACTTCCACAGCATGACCGATGAACAGGAAGCGCTAGAGGCGTTGCAGCGCGTAGGCCTGAAGGATCGCGCCCAGCACCTTCCTTCGCAGCTCTCGGGCGGAGAGCAGCAGCGGGTGTGCATTGCGCGCGCCCTCATTAACGATCCCAAAATCGTGCTGGCAGACGAGCCTACCGGAAATCTGGATGCGGTCAATGAAGAGATCGTGCTGCGATTGCTGCACGAGTTGCACGATCAAGGACGCACCATTGTGATGGTCACGCACGATCCTGTGGTCGCTCGCCTGGCTGACCGGCGGATTGAATTGCATCATGGAAAGATCAGCGCGCAGGTAGTGTTCTCGATGGCCGACGAGGAGCAGTTCGACGAAATTCTGGAAGAACTTTGGGCGCTTGGCGAACAGGGCCAGACAGCGGAAATCGGACTCATGGAAGTGCACGGCGCGCTACCGGTGAGCATCGCGGTCGAGAAAATGATTGACCTGGGGTTGGTGCGGACTTCGCCGCATCCGCCGCTGGCGCACAATCACAAGCCGTTTGTAAACCCGTGTCATGACGCGCTGAAACCGGATGGCGTCTCCGTCGGCGACGGCAGCATGATTGTGGAGTTCACTCCGAGAGGCCAGCAGCGCGCGGCGGACATCGTCCGGCGACATCGATTAGCCGAGAGACTATTTACCGACAGCCTGGCGATGGATAGCGAGACTGAAATCGAGCAGCAAGCCTGCAAGTTCGAGCACATCCTATCGCCTCAAGCGACGGACAAGATTTGTGCTTTCCTGGGGCATCCGCGAACATGCCCGCATGGGGCGCCGATTCCAGAAGGAGCGTGCTGCGGTAGAACGAGTGCGAGCCCGGAGGCCGGGAAGATGAGAAGGATTGTATAGCGTTAGCCCACTGTTTCTTTAGCTTACCTGTAGTCATTCAACTTCAGCATTAAGGAATGAACCCGCTGCTACGGTACCGGTATGCGGTAAAGATTCCAATGGGAGTTACGTTTGCCGAAGCTATAGACGGATGAATTGGGACCAGGCTGGATGTATTCGTCCACAAACTGGAGCGCGGCGAGATTAGGCAAATCTTTGTCGGACTGAACTCCCTTGGCGGGAAACGCTGGAAGCGTGCCATGGGACAGAGGGATGATGTAGGTACGCCATTGCGAACTACCCTTCATGGTAGGCCGTGAGAAATAAAAGTCTTTTCCATCGCGGGTCCAGTCAGCACCGCACCAGCCAGAGCAAACACGAACCGCAGATCCGCCGCCGACAGGGAGAATCTCAATCGCGGTCGGACTATCTTCTCCCTTGGTGGCGCGGCGGACCAAGACGAAGCGCTCATCGGGAGAAACGGCGCGGAGAAGAATGACGGGGTCGGGCAAAATCTTCTCGGGTTGAGTCCCATCGTCGTTCATGCGGTACAGATAATCGACATCGCCCTCTGAAGCCTGAAAGTAGATCTTCCCCGAAGGCGCATATACCGGCCGACTCTCCGCCGCTCCGGACCCGATCCGGCGTGGAGTGAAGCGGTGGTCAAGCGAGGCCAACCAGAGACCATGCTTCCCGTTCTCGTCGCGCGAATCGTAGACCACGCGCTTGCCATCAGGCGATAGACTTAAACTGAGGACGGCGATTCCAGGCAGGACTTTCGACACTTGGCCAGAGCGGAGGTCGGAAACCGAAAGTTCGCCCCCACGCTCAGTATCAGAAGAGCTTCGAGCTACGAGGTAAAACAGATTGTTGCCGTCGAGCGACACCTCGGGGTCGTAAGCATAGCCTTCCGAAGAAATCTGCCGGTCGCCCTGCTGGTCGTGGACCCAGACCGTACGTTCATCGCTGCCGACCGATGAAATGAAGGAGCGGCCATCGGGGGCCATGGCGATCCCGTCTTGCTCCGTCGGGCCGGTCGTAAGCTGCTGGGGCACACCGTCGGGAAAGACCTGTCGCCAGATGTGGGAGCCGTGACCTCCGGCGTCGGAGGTAAAGTACATCCATTTGCCATCCGGCGACCAAGCGGCTGTGACACAGCCTCCGTTCTGCGGGCCAATCGACTTCCCCGCACCTCCGGAAAAGGGCACCAGGCGGCAAGGCAACCAGTGGTCACTATCCATCTCAATGACCAGAACCCACTTGCCGTCGGGGGAGAGGTGAGAATAGTGAGCCATGCCGGTTTCACGTGGCGGCACGTACACGTCGCGCTGTTCGGTGCGGCTCTCGGTCGCCGTGACCACGGCAAAATGCCGGTAGTGTCCTAATTTGACTTGCGCTGCGATGGGGAGTGGAGAGAGAATTGCGTGCATGGAATATAAGCCTAGGGTTAATGACGAAGTGTGGTACACAATCCGAGTGCGAGCGAAGATCATCGGCATCGGCGACTCTAGGACGCAGGCCGGGATTGAGATTACGTCGGGGGAATTGAAAGGGCAAATTGCTGCAAGTCCCTCTAGAGATGATAACTCCGATTAAATAGAAAAGCCCGGATGCCAGTCCGGGCCGATATGACACCTCAAGCGCAGATTAGCGCGGAGGTTCGTCCATGTCAACAAATCGTTGCCTAAATACCAAGTGCTTATTCCCCGGCATATCTACGGCAAGGACTGAAATAAAAATTCCCTCGGTGAGCTCTGGAAATGGGGAATCAACCCCAAATCCAAACTTGCAGTTCTTAAGCGAGATCATCCATTCTAGGTTTTGTCCCTTATTGTCCAATGCGACCATTGAAACACTTTCCTCGTTTGGTGAGGTTCGCAAGATCACGGCTGGAGAGCCTCCCGTTACGTGTCTTCCGTCCAGAGCGTCCACTTGTAGTTGTGCTTTCATCTGCCGCCAAGCGTCAAGTATCCAGAACGCTACGGAAGACGATATTTCATTCATAGATTTGACCTCTTTCGTTGGCATCAAGAGAGCAACGCAGTTAGCGGCCACACTTCATTTGCAAGTCCAGCAGCCATTGCTGGGGTCACACGCAAGCTTGAATGCACGCGGCAGAAATTATAGTGCGCGAAATGCAAAGCGCAAGCTGCTTTCAGGTTCGTCAGCTTCTTTGAAAAAGCGTTAGTCAGACGAGTAAAACGGCGCATGTGCATACGCATGGTTAAATTCTGCCGCTCCACGAAACTCGTGGAGATGTACTTCGGGTCGGGGTCGCCAGCGCGAACCTTGGATATAACCTCGACGATTGGACTTGGGGAGTACCTCCCGGCGGCGTCATGCTGCCCGTAGTCACCATACAGCTTCACGAGTTGTGCGAAGTCCACATCCGCGCCAAATTGGTCAGGAACAGCTACCTTGTAGAAGTGGAAGCCATCGGTCGTTAACTGGGTTCGATGGCCCTCCGCGATGCGCTTGTACATGTCTTCCATAAACCCGTTGGTGTTTTCCCAAGTACGTTTGCCAATGCGAAATGACGCGACCAATTTTGTCTCCGCGTCCATCGCCACGAAGACCCACTGATCGCCAATCTCTTTCGACTCCTCATGCCGTGCTTTCCGGGCCTTCTTCGCAACGAACGTCCAAATTTCGTCAACCTGCAAATACCTGGGGCGCAGTTTTGTCACCTTGGAGTCCATCATGGCAAAGCATTGCTCTCCGGCTGAGACCAGCAGGCGGCAGATGGTATCGCGGTGGATTCCAGTCATGCGTTCGATTGAGCGGATGGAATTGCCTTCAACTAGGGCGGAGAGAACAGTAATCTTCTTTTCGGTGGATAGTGTGTACATTTTCGGCTCCTCAATTCCCGCTTGACGGGAGGTTGAGGCAAGCCGATAATCGGGGTTGAGAGGCCATGATTCCGGCTTGCCGGGTTATGGTTTCAGGGCCGCTAGGTGTTTCCGCACCTAACGGCTCTCGTCATTTGCAGTGGTCACGGTGGGGGCATGTTTCCTACTCCTTTCCCTTGTCATCGCTTTAGCGAAACAAACTTGTTCCGATTCCGAGTCTTGGTTTCAAAAACATCCTTGTGGGAGGCTAGCGCCGATTCAATCGACTGCCGGGAAGCCTTCTTTTTGAAATATTCCAACGCTTCCTGAAGGTCGGAAACCTGTATTTCATCCACCTGCTCTACGATGGCACGCATGAGCGACCAGAGAGGTAAATCCTCGGTATCGAAGAAAATTCCCTTCGCGTCGCTCCTGTTTGAAGGCTCTCTCTCCTTGAATTTATTTTCCCCAAGGACGGCTATGATGCTGGCCGCTCGGTCGCGCCGTACTTTAGCTTCTCGCTCCAAATCGTGATAACGCAGAACCGAGGCTCGAAGTTTGTTTTGCTCTGCGTAGTTCTTTTCCAAATAGTCGTAATCAGCGTCGTATTGCTGAGAGAGCCGCTCTTTCATGTCTGCGAAGCTGATCACAGAATTGAGAGTACACCTCGACTCAACACCCGTCAAGTGCAAAGTTGAGTCGATATTGCGTGTTTCGGTTTGCATCGTCTTTTCTCCTTTTCGTTGTCGGGATTGCCTACCTGTGGAAATTCAAATTAGGACACCACCTAAATGCCAGCCGCTCTTGATCTCGCTGAACATTACGTGCTGAGGATCGATCCAACTGAACCCACTGGCGTTGGAGAGCAGAAGCTGAGGCTGACCGCCGAGAACCGGTGCCACCCAGGTTTGCCAATCGTTGCCTGACGTGCCATAGGCGACACGCGAACCGTCGGGTGAAAATGCAGCGCCCCACTTGGTGGTTTCATCGTGGGTAAGCTGCACCGGTTCGCCGTTCGGAAGGAGTTTGACATAAAGTTGCCCAGCGCCGAAGTTTTCAGATCCGCGCAGAAACGCCAACATGCGGCCGTCCGGTGACAGGGCTGGCATGAAAACCGCATCGGTAAAGTTGGTGAGTTGCACCCACTGCGATGAATTCTGAGTTGCGGGCTGAGTTGATCGCCGCAGCATGAAGACGACACCTGCGGCCAGCACGACCACAACCACAGCCACGGCGACCCACAGGAACGGCGAGCGCCGCGTTTGCGGCTGCGCCTCAGCCACCATCGTGGTCTGACTGCCTGATTGAGTGTCGCGCTTAAGCCGCTTTAAATCAGCACGCAGATCCGCGGCATGCTGATAGCGGATGTCGCGATCCTTCTCCAGCGCCTTGTTGATGATGCGTTCCAGTCCATCGGAGATGTCAGGATTTAGGCGCACTGGAGGAGTCGGGGCGCGGTTAAGAATCGCGTCAAAGGTTGTGCCCGAAGTATCACCACGGAACGGCAGCCTTCCGGTGGCCATTTCGTAGAGCACCACGCCGAAGGAGAACAGGTCGGTGCGGGCATCTACGTCTTTGCCTCGAATTTGCTCGGGAGACATGTAAGCGACAGTGCCGACGGCTGCACCTGGACTGGTGAGGTGTTCAGGCTGGTCGCGCGTCATGGTGACTTCGGTTTCGCCGGCGGGAGTTGGACTATGCGTTACCTTGGCTAATCCGAAATCCAGGACTTTGGCATGCCCGCGTTCGGTAATGAAGATGTTGGCGGGCTTGACGTCGCGGTGGACGATGTTCTTGGTGTGGGCAGCATCCAGCGCATCGGCAACCTCAGTACCAATCTCCAGGATTTGCTCGAAGCTCACTGGCCGCCCCGCGATCAGGTGCTTCAGTGTGTTGCCCTCGAGATACTCCATGGCGATGAACAACTTCCCCTCGTGCTGGGAGATTTCATAGATGGTGCAAATGTTGGGGTGATTGAGCGCAGACGCGGCGCGTGCCTCGCGACGGAAACGCTCCAGCGATTGAGCGTCTTGAGCAACATCATCGGGCAGGAACTTAAGGGCGACGAAGCGGCCGAGTTCCGTGTCCTCGGCCTTATACACAACACCCATACCGCCACCGCCAAGCTTTTGAACGATGCGGTAGTGCGAAATGGTTTGGCCGATCATTGGTGGGAATCGTTCTAGGACTGCAATGTTAGGGTGCGGGGTGCTGTAAGTCAACGGAGGGGTGCGGTTCGTCGATACTAAACTTTGATGTTTCGAGTTCTAGCCGTTCCCCGGCGAGTGCCGGCAGACTTAGTTATGATGGAACACATAAACATCTATGATCCCGCGCAGACCTTGCATCGGCGTTTTCGACTCCGGCTTTGGGGGATTGACTGTCCTCAAAGCTCTGCTCAAGCTCATCCCTGATGCCGACTATCTGTATTTCGGGGACACGGCTCGGCTGCCGTACGGATCGAAGTCGGTACAGACTGTAGCCAAATATGCGGTGGAGGCAGCGCGCTTTCTGGAACAGAAGCAGGCGCAGATGTTAGTGATTGCCTGCAACACGGCAACCGCGTTGGCACTGGACCAGATCACCGCGGCCGCAAAGGTTCCAGTTGTCGGAGTGGTGGAACCGGGTACGGAACGCTCTGCTGCAAGCAGTGCAAAAAAGAAAGTTGTCGTGATTGGAACCGAAGCTACGGTGAGCAGTCATGCATACCAGAAAGCGTTGCAAGCGCGCGGAGTGCAAGCCTTTGAAAAGGCGTGCCCGTTGTTCGTGCCGCTGGTCGAGGAGGGATGGAACGAGCACCGGGTCACGGAAGAAGTGGCGAGTATCTATTTGAAGGAAGCTTTTGCGGAGGGTTTTGAAGACGCAGACGTGCTGCTGCTGGGTTGTACTCACTACCCGCTGATCAAGCCAATACTGCACCGGGTCGCTCCGGCACACGTCAAGATTGTGGACTCAGCGGAGGCAACCGCCGACGCAGTCGGAGGCCGGTTGGACCGCTTGCCGTTGTCCGGCTCCTTGGGAGCTGAGCGAAGCCAGCAGCCGCGAATAACGTTTTTCGCTACCGATTCAGTGGAGAAATTCCGCCGTCTCGGACCCAAGTTTCTTGGCCTTCCGGTGGAAGATGTACAGCACGTGGATCTGAAGGAGTAACCTCTCCAGAACTCAAATTTGACCGCAAGACCCGGATAGACGGACACTCACTTCTCGACCTATTCTGAGCAAGCCCCCATGCATCCTCTCGACAATGTTATTTGGAACGCCCTGAACACGTCGCAGATACACCTGGGAGTGGGCCATGGAGTGGCGCGAAAGTTCCATAGGGACGTGAGCCTTCTGGGCGGTGTTTCGGAACCCTGCGACGAAGCCTACGACGCGCTCGCTGAGCTAGTTGACGATGGCGAGCGCGTGGGAATGTTCCTGGAAGAAGATCCAAAACCACCTTCCAACTGGAAGATTGTGGCTTCCATGCCGCTGTTGCAGATGCTCCACGAGAGCAGTTCCCAGGCGGTGGAGATCACACTGCCGGTGTTCCATCGGCTCGGCGAGACCGATGTTCCGGAAATGTTGGCTCTTACCAAGTTGACGAAGCCAGGTCCTTTCGCAACTCGCACGCGCGAAATGGGAGACTACTTCGGCATTCGCAAGGATGGGGCGCTGGTGGCCATGGCGGGCGAGAGACTGCGGCTGCCCGGGTTCACTGAGATTAGTGCGGTTTGCACGCACCCGGAACACTTAGGACAAGGCTACGCGCGGCAACTGATCAAGTTGCTACTGGGGCGAATTCAAGGGCGGGGAGAGCAGGCGTTCCTACACGTGCGCCAGGACAATGCCCGGGCGGTGGAGTTGTACGAACGGATGGGATTCAGGAGCCGCGTGTCGGTGAAGTATGCGTTGCTCAGCAAACAATCCGCCCAGGTCCCTGATGAACGCCGATAAGACTTTGTTCTAGTTAGTTCCACGCAGGTTGATGTCCCCAGTGAGCACGTGGGCGTGCAGACGATATTTGCCAGGGCCTTGCTGCTCGAAGGAACGAAACATGCCACCTTTGGAGACGTCGAAGGCGGTGGACTCCAGGCTGCCCATGGTGACCGAAGCTTCGCGGTGGCCATATTGCTCGGGGTGAGGAACGTCCACCTGCATAGCTCCTGCTCTGATCTCCAGATTCTTGTCACCCTCGACGGCTTCCACGTCCAACTCACCGGCGGTGAGTCGCACCCATAAGTTCGAGCGACGAGGTACCTCGATCGTGGCTTCAAACTTGTTGTTGGGAGTGTCTGCGATATAGACCTCAGCGCTCGAAGCGGAGGGCTGAATATCGACCCTCACCTGCTGGAGCTGCGACTGGGAGTTCGCGCGGTAGGTGACCACGATGTTCTCGGAGTCTGAAGGGCTGATGGTATAGCCGCCAGATTCCAGGTGCAGGCGAATAGTACCACCGGAGACGAACTTCTTTTGCGCCGTGGCCTCGGGACGGTGGTCTTCGGCGTGAAGAACTGCTGGCGCGATCAGCAGGAATAGCAGCAAGACGGAACGCTTCATACACACCTCACTTGCAGTTGTTACGCCGGTGGCAAGGGTTTAGTTCCGGAGAAATGCGAAGGAAGAACCGTATCGCAGGGGTAAGTGGCGGAAACCGGTGAAAAAGTCGTCAATTTATCTCAGTAGAGGTGGAAATCGACCTGTACGCTGATCTCAACCGCCACTGGCTTCCCGTCCTTCATGGCGGGCTCAAATTTCCAGTTTTTTACGGCCTCGATGGCCTTCTCATCCAAGCCCAGACCCAGCGTGCGGGAAACCCGGATTTCGCGTGCCCTGCCATCCGGCCCCACGATCATCCAGAGTACACAGGTTCCCTGGTACTTGGCTTTACGAGCTTCTTCGGAGTATTCCGGATCTGGCGAGTAAACCGCTTTGGGAGCTGAAACTCCGCCACCGACGTGGAATACGCCACCGCCGATACCACCACCTTCGCCGGGGCCTACTCCTGGGCCTTTTCCTGAGCCTACGCCGCCGCCGCTTCCCGAACCAATGCCACTGCCAAACCCAGTGCCGTTAGAGGGTGGGGCCGGCATCGACATTGGGTCACCGATGTTGGGCATGGTGCTGGCCAAGTGGATTTGCGGAGGAACCACGACCGTGGGCTCAGCGGTCAACTTCGGATTATCGTTGCGTACCACCACCGTGGGCGGCACGATCTGTTGCATGGCAAACTTGGGAAGTTTGCCCTTCGAAGCCTGCAAAATGTCGCGATCGCCGCCACCACCGCCACCGCCAGCAGCAGTCTTGGAGGGTGGCAAGGGTGGAATGTCACCGGGCGCCAACAAAGTTATCGTGGTACTGGGTTTGGTGATTTGCTGCACTACACGGCGACCCAGAAGGGTGCCAGTAATAATCAGGGCTATAGCGATAAGGTGCACTACGGTGGAGAACATCGCACCGTTCTTTTTGTAGTCATAAAAGCCCCAAATATCCTTGACCGGGATGGGCTTTGAGGTCAGGACAAGGGGCGCCTGTTTCTTGGGAAAGAAGTAGTCGTCGAGGCTCTGAAACAGGGATTTCCACAGCGGCTCTTCAAGCGAAGACTTGGACAGCAGCAGGTTTAATTCCGGCTCCGGTTCAGTGCGCGTTTTAATGTCCAATGTCGCCATAATCGACCCAAGGCCCGAGTTCCCAGTAACCCACTACACCTAAACTTGATGACCGCAAAGGGCGCTAAGTTGCACGCCGACTCCCATTTAGATGCCGAGATTCAGGAAACGTAACTGTTGTTAAAAATTGTACTCTCATTGCCCCCTTTTCCCCAGTGTATTCCCACCCCGTCGCGGTTACTTCCGGGAGTCAATGGACGTTGCTCCCGATGCTCCCTATAATGAAAAAAATCAATCATTTGGAGGAATTAAAGCGAGTGCCGCTAGAGCTCAAATCTACGATCAATCTGCCCAAAACGGACTTTCCCATGAAGGCCAATTTGCCGCAGAACGAGCCCAAAATGCTCGCCCGCTGGGAAGAGATGGGCATCTACCAGCGAATTCGTGAGGCACGGGCGGGAGAGCCGATGTACGTGATGCACGACGGGCCTCCGTATACCAGCGGACCGATCCATTTGGGCACAGCGCTCAATAAATGTCTAAAAGACTTCATCGTCAAGTCGAAAAGCATGGCGGGATTTGATTCTCCTTACGTGCCCGGCTTTGACTGCCACGGATTGCCCATTGAGATCAAAGTCGATCAGGCGCTGGGTGGCAAGAAGTTGCAGATGAAGGCCACGGATGTGCGGCTGGAATGCCGCAAGTATGCACAGAAGTTTCTGGATTTGCAGACCTCACAATTCAAGCGAATCGGCGTGTTTGGACGCTGGGAACGGCCGTATTCCACAATGACTCCGCAGTACGAGTCGGTGGTGCTGGCCACGTTCTATGCGTTTCTCGAAAAAGGATTCATCTATAAAGGCCTGCGTTCGGTGTACTGGTGCATACACGATAAGACGGCGCTGGCGGAAGCCGAAGTTGAATACGAGAACGACAGCAGTCCCGCGATCTGGGTGAAGTACGCGCTAAAGGATGATCCGGCGACGGTGGATGCCGCGCTTAAAGGGAAGAACGTCTTCACTGTAATCTGGACGACGACCCCATGGACTCTTCCGGCTTCGATGGCAGTGGCGTTTCATCCGCATGAGCAGTACGTGGCGCTGGAAGCCGGAGGTGAAGTTTACCTGGTTGCCGCGAAGCTGGCGGAAGAATTCATTAAGCACGCGGGACTGGACGCCCCCCGCGAAGTAGCTCGTTTTGCGGGAGAAAAACTGGAGCGCAAGAACTTCGCGCACCCGTTTTTGGATCGAAACATTCTGGGGGTGTTGGCGGATTACGTCACCATGGACACCGGTACGGGGGTGGTGCACACAGCACCCTCCCATGGCGCTGACGACTTCAATACGGGAGTGAAGTACAAACTCGAGCTCACCAGCAATGTCGATGAAGCCGGAATTATTCGCAACGGCCTACCGGAATATAACGGGCTGAAGGTTTTCGCAGCGAATGCGCCGATCATCGATCTGCTGAAGCAGCGCGGTGCGCTCATGCATGAGGACAGGATCGAGCACTCGTATCCGCACTGTTGGCGCTGCCACAATCCGATCATTTTTCGGGCGACGGAGCAGTGGTTCATCTCGATGGAAACTCCAATGGATGGAGGGACGCTACGTAGCCGAGCGCTGGATGAGATCAAGAAAGTGAAGTGGGATCCGGCGTGGGGAGAAGAGCGGATCTCGAATATGATCGCCACCCGGCCGGACTGGTGCATTTCGCGGCAGCGCATTTGGGGGGTGCCGATTGCTGTGTTTCTGTGTGCGGGATGCGGTAAGCCGCTTAATGATCCCGCAACCAGCCGCAAGGTCGTGGAACTATTTGCCCGGGCGGGCGCCGACGCCTGGTACACGTCCGAGGCTGACGGGCTCGTGCCAACGGGAACCAAGTGCCAGAAATGTAGCGGGGCCGCATTCAAGAAGGAGATGGACATTCTCGATGTATGGTTCGAGTCGGGATGCAGCTATCTGGCCTTACGGTCGGCGGAGCCGCAATATCCGCCGGCGGCTGACCTGTATCTCGAAGGCGGAGATCAGCATCGCGGATGGTTTCACTCTTCCCTGCTGTGCGTAGTGGGGACGCAGAATCATGCTCCCTACAAAGGCGTGGCGACGGTTGGCTGGACCCTCGATGAAAATGGCCAGGCTATGTCGAAGTCGCGGGGGAACGATGTCGATCCAGTCGATATCGCGGGTCGCCTGGGCGGGGAAATTGTGCGTTTGTGGGTTGCGTCAGTAGATTTCCGCGAGGATGTCGTGGGGTCGGAGCAGTTGATGCTGCGGATTGCGGAGAACTATCGGAAGATACGGAATACATTTCGTTACATTTTGGGAAATTTGGACGGATTCGACCCAGAGCAAGACCTAGTGTTGTTCGAGCACATGGAGCCGCTCGATCGGTACATGCTACGCGAGACGTGGGCGATGTCGGTGGATGTCAGGCGCTGGTATGACGAGTTTGCGTTCCACAAGGCTTATCAGCGTGTGTTGAATTTCTGCGTTGTCGACCTGAGCGCTTTCTATTTTGATGTACTCAAGGACCGACTTTATACATCTGCTCCAGGATCTAGGGGACGTCGCTCGGGCCAAAACGCCGTTTGGCGAATCGGGGAACTGCTTGTCAGGCTGCTCGCGCCGGTTCTAAGCTTCACCTGTGATGAGGTTTGGCAGCAGTTACCCTCCCTGCGACACAGGCCTGGCAGTGTGCACCTCTCCAGGTTTGTCGACTCTGGCGACCTTCTCGGTAGCCGCATTTCACCGGACGATCCTCTGGAGCGGGAAGATTGGGTGACCTTGCGCAGGTTTCGTGACAGCGTACTGAAGAGACTTGAGGAGATGCGCAACCAGAAGGTCATCGGTAGCGGACTGGAGGCCCGACTTGTCGTCAATGCCTCTCACAACATCTACGCCGTGCTAAAGCGTCATGAAGCGGACTTGCGTTACCTGCTCTTAGTTTCTTCGGTGGCGTTGACGCATGCGGCAGGAAATACTACTGAAGCCGTCGCTATAGCTGTGGAGAAGGCCGATGGCCGCAAGTGCGACCGGTGCTGGAACTACTCGACCCACGTCGGCGAGGATCCGGTCTATCCGACGGTGTGCGAGCGTTGCAGCGCTGTATTGAAAGAGATCGAAACGGGGGCGGCGGTGAGGTAATCTAAGAGAGAAGAGCTTTGACGCAGAGATCGCAGAAAAGAACAGAAAGGTGTTTCGAGATTTGCCAATAAGTGCACCTCACGTGATGCGCCGTTTCCACTTCGTGATCGCCATACTGGTTGTGTGTCTGGACCGGGTGACGAAGTTGATGGTGGCCAAAGACATTTCGCTGCACGACAGCATTCAGGTCGTCCCCGGTTTCTTTCGTCTTACTCATGTGGAGAACCGCGGGGCGGCGTTTGGGTTGTTCGCGGATTCTCCGGCGCAATGGAAGATTGCCATGCTGGTGTTGTTTTCTATTGTGGCGCTGATTGTGGTTTTGGCCCTGCTCTGGCGTAACAGTCACGCTATGACGAGCACCGGAATTGGTCTGGCGCTAATTCTCGGGGGCGCGGTAGGCAATCTGTGGGACCGGCTGCTCAACGGTCGAGTCGTGGATTTTCTGCTTTTTTATGTAGGGCAGTATCAGTGGCCAGCTTTCAACGTCGCCGACAGCGCGATCGTGTGTGGCGCGGGATTGCTGGTGATTGAGATTCTGTTCGCGAAAACTCCGGCAGCTGAGAAATCCGCGTAAGTCTTAAACCACAGAGAGCACAGAGGTTCACAGCTATCGCCCGTAAACTCTGTGCTCTCATTCGAATTTGCCATTACGCGGATTTCTTTTGGGCTTGCTCTGCCATCTTCGCGTGGAACGCTTTGGCGCGCTCTTCGATTTCCTGCGGGCTCAGGTCTTCTAGGTGAGTGGCCATGCTCCAGCTGTGGCCGAAGGGATCCATGAAGCTGCCGAAACGGTCGCCCCAGAACATGTCTGCAACCGGCATTACGACCTGAACGCCGGCGTCGGTGGCGCGCTGAAAAGAAGTGTCGACGTCCTCGACATAAAGAAAGAGATTATTGGCGGTCCCGCCTAGGCTCTGCGGTGATTTGCAGCTCATACCCGGCATTTCGTCCGCCAAAAAGATAAGCGAGTCGCCAATTTTCAACTCGGCGTGGCCGATGCGGCCGTCGGGTGTGGCCATTCGCATGCGCTCCTCGGCGCCTAATGCTTTCTTGTAGAACTCGATGGCGGCTGCGGCGTCGCGCACAATGAGCGATGCGGTAACCGTATGGTATCCGGGCGGAACGGGGTGGTTGCTTTTCATGGAAAGCTCCTTGGAGTTCAGTCGGTGACAATGTTCGCGAACCCGGAAATCTTACGCTGCCGAAGGTTGCGGAAGTGTTAAAAGTTGTAAAAATCTGACACCGAGGTAAACAGAGGAAACCATCGGAGTCCTACGGCGCCCCATATAACTGCCGATAGACATTGGCGTTGCGCATGATGTTCTGCACGTACTCGCGGGTCTCGGTAAATGGAATCGATTCCACGAATTCCTGCGGGTCGCGGTATTTACCTTGCCCCATCCAGTCTTGAACCCGGTCTGATCCGGCGTTGTAGGCGGCCAACGCATATTCGAAACTGTCGAATTTGTCGACCATGATGCGGAAGTAGCGCGTGCCCAGTTGCATATTGACGGCCGGAGTAAAGAGTTCCTGAGGATTGAATTTCTTCAGCTTCTCCTGCTTGGCCACGCTTTTGCCCACCTTAGGCAGCAGTTGCATGAGGCCGACTGCATTGGCGCGGGAAACGGCGTTGGGGTTGAAGGCAGACTCCTGGCGAATCAGCGAAGCCACCAGATAGGGATCGAGCGCGTTGCTGGAAGAGTATTTTTTCAAGTCGCCCCAAAACGGCTTGGGAAAAAGTCCTTCCCAGTAGGGACGGGGCAGGCTGGAAAGATCGAGAGCAAAATAGTTGGGGACGGCATGTTTCAGGGTTTCGATGGCGGCGTCGTAGCGTCCTGCATCCTCGTAGAGACGGGCGATTTCGACGGGTAGCCAGTTGCCTTTTTCTTGCGCTTTTCCCTGTTCTTTTTCCTGTTCAGCGGCGGCGCGAAGCTCGCGAATTGCAAAATCGAGGAGGGCGCCGTTGGCCAGCAATTCTGCTTTCTGCACTCGCAGGTTATCGCTCGGGGCTTCCTCACTGGTGAGTTTTTCAGAAATACTAATGGGCGGCACGCGGTCAAGCAAAGCGTAGTGCGCCGGGGGTTCATCACTCTTAAGTTTGGCAAGCCTCTGACGCGCCTGCTCGCCGTAGTAGTAGTTGCGATAGCGTTGCGACAGCTTCACGTAAAACGCACGAGCCAGGGCACCCTCGTTGTCCTCCTCAGCCAGCCGGGCGCGCCAATAAAGTGCAGCGGGGACTTCCGGCGAAGAGGGATAGCGGGCAATCTGCTCATCGAAGCTAGTCTTGGCTTCGACCATTCGCCCCTGGCGCAGGCTCAGCCATGCCGCTTTCCAATGAGCATAAGAAGAGCGCGCGCCGTTAGGAAAACGTTGTTGCAGCTCGCGAAAGCAATCGATGGTGTGATCGTAATCTCGACGTAGAAGATAGATGTTTCCTGCCTCGAACAGCGCCTGCTCCAGCCATATACTGGTGGGAGCAAGCTGTCGCAACTGGTCAACGACGCGCAGGAAACTATCGTCGTCATTGGCACTGCGGGCAATTTCTCCCAGATTAAAGATGCGCTGGGCATTGATCTCCGGCGGCGAGCTGGGCACCTGATCTAGTATTTTCTTGGCTTCGCGACTTTGCCCGGCTCGCCGCAATGCTTCAGCCAGAGTGATTTCTGCCACAGGGCGGTCGGAGGGTGGGGATGTGTCGAGCAGAATGCGGTACTCGCTGGCCGCATCGCTGAATTGTTTGCCTTTCATCAGGAGATCAGCGCGGGTGCGGCGGGCCTCTAATCCGACCGGCGGAGTTTGAATCAGGGCTGCGAGCTTGTTCATATCTCCCTGAACCTGGCTCGCCTCCCAACTGGTGGGCATGGTGTAGTAGAGATTGCGAAAAATAGTTAATGCTTTGGCCGGCTGGTCGGCGGCTTCATAGGCGCGACCGAGAGCGAGTTCGAGATCAGCCCGAATAGGTTGACGATCGGCATCGAGTAACGTTACAGCTTCTTGCGGCCGGCCGTCGGCCACAAGCGCGTTGGCGTAGACCACGTGGGCATCGCGAATCAACAGCGACTCGGGATAGGTCTTGTCGAAAACACTGAATGTCGCGATCGCCTCGGGCAGGCGACCAGTTTGCTGATAAGAGCTGCCTAGATAGAAATTGACATAGTCTCCCAGATCGCCGGCCTGTGGCTTAGCGCGATTCAAGGGGTCGATCGCTTTGGCGTACTCGTGATCGAGGATGTGGGCGTATCCGATGACCAGCCAAGCAAGGGAGCCAGCGTCTTCCTTGGCATGGCGTACCGCAAAGGCCTGAACGCCGACATAGGCGGCGGGAGTGCGATCCCGAAGAAGTTGCCCGGCCATGGGCCTGAGCGTCGCTGACGCTACGAACGCCTGGCGCATGCGGCGAAGCCGCGGTGAGGAGCGCGTGGGCTTCTTGTGGGCTGCGGTTGTGTTGAGACTTTTCTTTTTAGGAGCAGTCGGTGAAGACTGAGTTGTGGATTGGGAAACTGCGAACGAAGTGAATCCCCCCGGGCCGCACAGAAGCGACCAAGCCAGAATGGCGACTACTTGTCCACGATGACCAGCCACTCTTTTGATTATCTTCTATTTTCGATCAGCGGTGGAAGTTCGGACCCAAGAGCGTAACATCATCTTCGGCCAGGCTGCGGATTACTTCCTGGCTGAAGTAGTCGGCGCCGGCGGCGGCAGTGTTGCCGTAGCGTTTGTTGTAGGTGCTGCGGCTCTTATCGATGTCTTCCTTCAAGCGGTCATATAGATCTTTGTTCTTGCGGCCCTCGGCGACTTTGGCCTGGTTGTAGAGCTTGACTTCGTCCATCAGCAGACGGGCGAAGCGTTGGGCTTTGCGATGCACGTCGGCGTCGGCCACTGACATTTGGGCAAACGTGTCTGGGGCTGGAGCCGCAGCTGCGGCAGCCGCCATGGCTGCGGGCGCGGCGGGTGGTGCGGTGGCCGCTTGGACGGCGGCGACCGCGGCAACTGGCTCTTCTATTTCCGCCGGAGCAGACTGAACATGCTTTGGAGCGTGGCTGGCAAAGGGATCCGAAAAACTTGGTGCAGCCTGTGGCGGAGGGGCGGGGCTCTCGACTCTTTCGTTATTTGTGGATTCGTTATTGGCTTCTTTCGCGGCTTGTTTGCGAAGCGAGGCGACTTCCAGCCAGGCGCTGGCAGTGGCAACGAGTAGTTCCAACGCGTAGGCGTCGAGCTTGCCACCAGTGTCGGTGCCGGTATCGGCGTACACGACAGCCGCGACCTTGTCTTTCAGATGCAACGGAAACAGCAGAACCTGTTCATCGACCGGGGCGCCGAATTGCGAGATGAATTTGGGATCCATTTCGGAAACGCTGGTGTTGACCGCAATACGGTCGCGCAGAACCCTAGCAGGCGCTGGGCTACTTACGTCCAAAGCAAAATCTTTGATGCCTTCGGTATCAAAGGCGCGGCCTTGCCAGCCGGTGGCCGATCCCGCCTTGACCACGAAAAGCGCAGCCCGTCCGCAGTAGCCAGAGGTGCCTTCGAGGAGCGCGCGAAGAATTTCCTTTTGCGAGGAACCGCCGTGGATGGCTGAAACTGCTTTCAGCAGATCGCCCGCACCACTGCCAGCGCCGCCTCCCAGGAATGGCAGCGCGTCTTCCAATACCTGGTGGACAAGTTTTTCGCCCAACTGCGGAAGCTGGCTTTCCAAAGCCTTGGCAACGGCTCGTTCGACAATCTGCTCGATTGGGATGTTCTCTGCCATTTTTCGTGATCGCTTTGGCCGACCGGTGCGGCTTTCCTCGGCTATTGTCCCGCAAAGCTCTGATTATAGGGAAATGGGAGTGAGCTTCGGGGTGACGGAAGTAACGGCCGGAGCAAGGTTCACAAAGAAAACGGGATTTAGCGTTAACTTAGGCTGCCAAAAAACGTCAAAACAGTTACGCGCAGGAACCGATTCCCAAGTAAAATAGAGGTTTCCTTTCAGTGCCTGGGCGTGAAAATAGTTGCATCGGACTAAGAATGAGCACCATCCAACCCAAAGTGAGTGAACCTGTCAGTGACGAAATGTCACTGGTGCAGGCGGCCAAGGGCGGCGACGTCGGGGCTTTTGAGGAACTGGTCAAGCGCTACGACCGGAACGTGTTCCGCATAGCCCAGCACATCACGCAAAACCGCGAGGACGCGGAAGACGTGGTGCAGGACGCGTTCCTGAAGGCGTACGGGAACCTGAAACAGTTCCAGGGTCAGTCGAAGTTTTATACCTGGCTGGTGCGGATCGCAGTCAACGAAGCGCTGATGAAGTTGCGGCGCCGTCGACCGGAACGCATGGTTTCGTTGGACGAAGAAGTTAAGACGGAAGAAGACTCGCTGCCGCGCGAAGTAGCGGACTGGAGTCCCAATCCTGAGCAGCAATACAATCAGGCGGAGTTGCGGGAGATTCTTACCCGCACCATTCAGGGCTTGCCAGCGAGTTTTCGCACGGTTTTTGTTTTGCGCGACGTGGAAGGTCTTTCGACCGAGGAAACTGCCGAGGCTCTGGATTTGAGCATACCGGCTGTGAAGTCGAGGTTGCTGCGCGCGCGGTTGCAGTTGCGGGAACGGCTCAGCCGTTTCTTTCAAAGGCGCGAGGGTGGCAATGGGAAACAGACAAACGCGAGCGGAGATGGTAACCAGTGAAGTGTTCTGAATTTTTGCAAGAGTTAACCGACTACTTGGATGGAGTCATTGACGCCCGCACAAAGGCTGAATTGGAAGACCATCTGGCCTGGTGCCACAATTGCTACGTAGTTTGCGATACCACCAAGAAGACCATCGAGATCTACCGCGATTCCCAACTTTACGAACTGCCTGGAGACCTGCGCACGCGACTGCGTACGGCCATAATCTCGAAATGCCACGCCCAGAAAAAAGCAGGGCCGGAGAAAGTCTGAAGGCTCGCTTACTCGCCTGAAGCGCAGTCGGCTTTCCGCATATGCCTACAAGCTACGTGCCGCAAGGTGTAATTCCTTGCTGCGCAAGCCTTTGCTGGATTTAGAAACTCCGGTCCTACTTCTGGGTTTCTACCTCCGTAGCACACGGAACCCTTTATAGGGAAACTGAATCTAAGCATGCAGGTAGAGCCCATTAGTGGCCGGGCTTGTGGGAGGTAAGAATATGGTCGACAAATTGTTCGACGCTTTTTTTGGCTGTTGGCATGGAAATTATAGTTTTCCTATCAGCACTCGCTCCGGTTCACGCCGCAACTCAGCGGCCTCGCTCACTGGAACCTACGTGGTGTGCCTCGATTGTGGCAAAGAGATGCCCTACGACTGGCAGGACATGAAGATCATCGGAACCCAGGCGGACCAGCGGCAATATGCACAGTCGTTGGCGACGAAGCACGCCGCGTAAACTGGTTTCGAAAGCAAGGAAAAGCCGCGACTATAATCGCGGCTTTTTTGTCTTGCGGGCGAAATGTTAGTTGCTGCTGCTGTCGTCGCGCCGTTTGAGTGTGGGACGGTCGTCGTCACTGGTCTTGTCGTCGGTGCCGTTTTTGTCAGTACCCGAGGCGCGCCGCAGACTGGGCTTGCTTGCGTCTTTGTGATCGACCATCTTGCGGCGGTTCTCGATGGCGGCCAGACGGGCCTTGACCTCGTCGAATTCCGACGTAGTCACAGTGTATTCAGCCCGGGCGGGCAGGATGGTTGCAATCTCTTTCTGCGAGGCCTCGATACGGTCCGGGGTCTGAGGATGAGTGGCGAAGGCTTTGTCCAGCGTACCGGGCTTCTTTTTCTCCAGCGCCTCGATCTTCTCGAAAAACGCAACAAATGCTTGAGGATCGTATCCTGTTTTATACATGTACTGGAGGCCGAGATAATCGGCTTCCGCCTCAAAGCCGCGCTGGAAACTGACAAAGGTCAGCGGCAATCCAATGCCAGCCGCAGAGCGTACGGCGTATCCAATGCCGCCGCCCACGAAGATCAACGGAATGGTGCCGATATTGGCCCAATTCCCCCGGGTCATCTGGCGCATGGCGTGGCGGGCACACACGTGGGCGATCTCGTGGGCCATGACACCGGCCAGTTCAGCCTCTTCGTCCGCCGCCAGGATCAATCCGCTGTTCACGTAGAAGAATCCGCCGGGGAGCGCGAAAGCGTTTACGACGTCGGAGTCGATGACTTTGATGGTGAACGGTACCTGGGCATCGGAGTTGCGCACCAGGTTCTGTCCAATGCGGTTCACGTATTCGGTCACCACCGGATCTGTGACCATCTTGGAGCTGGATTCAATCATCATGGAGTACTGCTTGCCCATGCGAATCTCGCTCTCAAGCGAATACCAGTCGCCCAAACCGCGGCCACCAACGCTTTTGCGATTGCCGACGGCGTCGACGTCATCCTTACCGCCGTCATGCTTCACCTTGCTGGGGTCGGGCTCGGCCACGGGCGGAGGGGTATTCTGAGCCGGAGTTTGGGCGGAATTGCTGGCGGCACCGGTTTGAGCATTCGGCGCGCTTTGGCCGTTCGTACTTTGACCGCTTTGCGGCGCCCCGGTGGACACGGTTTGGTCGGTGGTACTTTGTGTCTGGGCGAAAGCAGCGCTGGCGCTAAACACCAGAAAGGCTGCACTGATGGCCAAAAGGCGAAGCTTCATAACCGAACTCCTTATTGCGACGGGGCGGGCTGTTGCGATGATTATACGCCGCAGAGACAACGCCCCCTGTGAGTAGGACGCAAGCTGAGCCAGGAAGGTTATCCGGGGCTCCGGCTTACATAGTGCGGGTTACTGCCAAAGCTCCCA
>Ga0206829_10164_pt1 | contig 24138 bp, 25 predicted proteins | sample Alteio_BWOrgCont_75_FD_152862 | JGI IMG/M metagenome (GOLD analysis project Ga0206829, IMG submission 152862) | Enriched cells from forest soil in Barre Woods Harvard Forest LTER site, Petersham, Massachusetts, United States -... | ecosystem: Environmental > Terrestrial > Soil > Temperate forest >... | reverse complement strand
TTGATGAAGAATTCTGTATTAATTTTGTACTCACGTCCTGTGCCCCGGCAACCTGATAGTTCGCGATATCTGAAACAGCAACCCTATAGAATTCTGTAATGCCCAGGCCATTCGTAACATCATTCCAAACACCTGTGGAGGTAGGATTATCAGACCAATAAATACCACCATCATTTGTTTCAAAAAACCTACCCGGAACAAGAGGGTTAAAGCCCATAAAATGTTTGTCGCAATGTATAGCTATTACGTTGGGCAAAGTATTATCTTGTTGATTCATGATCTGCCAGGAAGTGCCCCCGTTAGTAGATCGCCATCCATTAACCCCCCCGCAATAAACATTGTTTGCATTTGCAGGATCGATAGCAAGTGCCAGGTCATACCAGCCTTGTCCGCCACATTGCGTGCCATCCGCCATAAAAGATAAAAGATTCTGGCTGCCAGAGCCGCAAGCAGCAGGTGTGAATATTTGTGTAAATACGTTGCCCGTATCTGTAGAATTCCAGATGCCTTGTAAGCCATCCTGGTTGGTGGCATCAGAGGCAGATACAATTGCTTTTACAATAGAAACATTTGCGGGAGTAACAGCAAGTTGTACCCTGTCTGCATCCGTAAAACTGCTCACCTGCGTCCAGGTCATACCGGCATTAGCAGATCTGAAAATCTGGGCCTGCGCGTTAGTGTTATAATTGATAAAAGAGGTAGCGTAAACAATACTGGTGTCGGTGGGATGATACAACAACTGGTAAAAATTACCTGATTGCACTTTTGTCCACGAAGTTCCGCCGTTAAAAGACTTAAATATGCCACTGTCGCAGGCAAAAATAAGAGAATTGGTATCTACAGGATTTATTAAAAGAGCGTTCGCAGTATGGAACTGGTATTCACTCCAGGCAATGCCCGTTGTATTCCAGGTATTACCGCCATCAACAGATTTCAGCAGGCCCACACCGTAATAATCATCTCCGTCTCTGTCGCCGGTACATAAATAAACAGTATTGGGATTTAAGGGGTTGAATTTAATATCTGATACACTTAACAAAGCCAACTGACTTGTCATATTGGTCCATGTAGCGCCGTTGTTGGTAGTCTTCCAGGCCCCGCCGCCCGGTGAGCCGATCCAATAGGTGCTTGAATTAGTGGGATGAAATGCAACAACATTGATACGGCCTACACCTGAACCATCGGCACCTGATGAGTCGTCGCCCTGGAATACCCAACTGGCACCGCCACCTGTTGTCCTGGCAGCTATATTCATATTGTTATGTTGATAGGTCAACCAGGTATTGAATGTTTTTACCGGAGATACCAGGTAGCCATTTGCATCGAGGTGTTGTTGCCAATACCAATTCCAGCGGTCGAACTGGTAATCCTTATTTTCCAGCCTTTCAGTAAATTTACTATAGCCCAGGCCACTTTTTGTGTGTTCGGGATCATTTTCTTTGTTCCTGAAAGGCTGCTGGTATAGTTTATAATTTGCAATTACATCACTCATTTTAAGATGTGTTCCACTAACAGCCAACTGCGCATCTGAACAAAGAGCCATGCATACAGCACTGATCAATAATATAAAACTCCTCATAATTAGCCTAATTAAGGTTAAGAAATTATTACAAATTACGAAATATTGTGTTAAGGGCAAAAATACGTTGAACATAAAATAAATACAGATAAATTTTTAACCTATACTAATTTATGGCTCTTGCAACAAACAGGTGGCAGCCTTCATAATGTCCTTCGTTTCCCTACCCGATATTTTGGTGATCTCCCTCATTTCGCCACCCAGTTTTATCCTTATTTTGTCGATAGGCGATTTACCTAACAATTCAAGGCCGGATCTCTGTAGCTCACCCTTCGGGAAATAGGTTGTGATCTCTTCCCCATGATTATCAATTACGTAAGAGGGGAGATACACTTTGTTGGCAATTAACACTACTTTGTTTCCATCCTCTAATGTGAAGCTTATCTTATCGCCCCGCAGAATGGTATCTTTAAATTTCTCCCCCCATTTTATGGCTAAACTAAAGGAATATTTATCTCCTTTTTGTTCGAATGTTATGGTCCAGCTATAAGAATGCGGGCCGATAGGAAGTGTTATTGACCTGATAAGTTCATTGGTATGGGAGTCTTTCTTATTAATATCGAAATCACAATTCTGTGCATGTAGCGATACTGGTATTACAAACACAACCGCAAATAAAAAAAGCTGTTTAAGAATTTTCATTTTAAAACACTTTGGTACACTGTTTCTAAATTCTACACTCATGATTGATGATTTGGGGCTATTTAATCTGCCTCATGGAAAGAATACCTGTAATTAGTTACAGGCACAAAAGTTTCCTTTATTGTTCTTGCGCTCAGCCACCTGAATAAATTTAAAATAGAACCTGCCTTATCGTTAGTGCCTGATGCGCGCGCGCCACCAAAAGGTTGTTGTGCCACCACTGCGCCAGTTGGTTTATCATTGATATAAAAATTACCGGCACAGTTCACCAGTTTTTTGGTCATATAGTCGATGGCGTAACGGTCTTGGGCAAAGATGGCTCCTGTTAGCGCGTAGGGAGAAGTAGTATCCACTATTTCCAGCATCTGCATCCAGTTATCTGATTCATAAACATGAATAGTAAGCACAGGGCCGAAAAGCTCCTCGCACATGGTAACATATGTAGGATCGGTAGTTTCAATTATAGTAGGCTCAATATAGTAACCCACCGTCTTATCGTACCTTCCGCCTGCAATGATCTTCGCTTCATCACTACCATTTACTGCATCAATATACTTCACCAGGTTATCGAAAGATTTTTCATCAATAACAGCGTTTATGAAATTGGTGAAATCATCCACAACACCCATTTTCATGGTTTTGAGTTCTGCCACCAATTTTTCTTTTATTTCATCTGCAATGTTTGAGGGCAGGTAAGCACGTGAGGCAGCAGAACATTTCTGTCCCTGGTATTCGAAAGCGCCACGTGCCAGGCCTGCTACCACTGCATCTGCATTAGCTGTAGGATGAATGAATACAAAATCTTTACCCCCTGTCTCCCCTACTATGCGGGGATAAGATTTATAGCGGGCAATGTTATCGCCAATGCTTTTCCATAATCCCTGGAAGACACCTGTGGAGCCTGTGAAGTGAACGCCTGCAAAATTGTGGTGCTTAATACATATTTCTCCCACCACGGGGCCTGGCGCATAGACCAGGTTGATGACGCCATGAGGCAAACCTGCCTCTATAAGTATTTCCATAAAGACACTTGCAGAATATACCTGGGTATTAGCACACTTCCACACCACAGTATTGCCACACATGGCCGGAGCAGTAGGGAGGTTACCACCAATGGCTGAAAAATTGAAAGGTGTTACAGCAAGTACAAAACCTTCCAGCGGGCGATATTCCATACGGTTGTGAAAACCTTGCGGAGAAAGTGGCTGCTGGTTATATACCTGGCTTAAAAAATGAACGTTGAAACGTAAAAAATCTATCAATTCGCAGGCGCTGTCAATCTCTGCCTGGAAAGCATTTTTGCTTTGCCCCAGCATGGTGGCAGCGTTCATTTTATAGCGGTACTTTGTAGCAAGCAGGTCGGCAGCTTTTATAAATATGGATGCGCGATGCTCCCAGGGCATGGCAGCCCAATTCTCATGCGCCGCCAAAGCAGCATCAATGGCCTGGTGCACATGACCTGCATCTCCTTCATGAAAATGACCTAAAAGATGTGCGGTTTCATGCGGGGGGCGTATTTCTCTTTTCTTACCGCTCCTTATTTCTCTGCCACCTATATACATGGGTATATCGCGGGTATGCTCTTTCAGTTCTGCAATGGCATGTTTCAGTGCTTTTCGCTCATTCGTACCGGGGGCATAGCTTAAAACGGGTTCATTCTTAGGTTCAGCAAAATGGAAATACGCATTATTCATATAAAAATATTATTTTTTTATTTTTTGGTTTTGCAAAGGTAAGTCTTAAATAGGCTATTCTGAAAAATACCACTATAATGGACTTTTATTAAAATGCGAATGATTTACACAAACTAATCGCAATATTAATTTATATATTCTTTTAAAAACCTTACAATATATTCTGCTGCCTTATTATCTTTAAATCGCACTTAGACAAGTCTTAAAAGGATAATAAGTTTAAACTCTGTTTCTATGGTCCACATTCCAGTGAAAAAATTGATAATCCTTATAGTTATTTTATTTGCGAGCTTTAATATAGAGAGCTATGCACAGATCATTTGCCCTGATACTGTTTGCGTTAACACCCCGGTACTTTTTAAAACACCCTACTCTGCCATAACCTATGCGTGGATATTCGACACTGTCAACGTTAACCAAAACAGTACTACCTATTCAACAGCTTTTAGCGGAAGTCCTTTAGCTGTACCTACTTTTACTATTATGTGTAATGATGGCGGAAATTATTACGCCTTTACCACAAATTATGTTAGTAATGAGGTAATAAGGCTAGATTTCGGTACTAATCCCAATAATATTCCTACTGCAACAAACTTAGGCACATTCAGCATGAGTTCAAGCATAACGGAGGGTATAGATATAGTAAAAGACAGCGCGGCAAATAATTGGTATGGACTTGTAGTAGGTGGCAGCGATCTGCTTTTTTTAAATTTCGGTACTTCTCTTACTAATACGCCTAGCTCGTCATTAACAAACTATTCTTCAAATCTCGTTTGGCCGCATCAACTTACAATAAAAAAATATGGAACTGCCTGGATAGCATTTGTAGCCAACAGAAATGGAGGAATGACCCGTTTTGACTTTGGCTCCTCCCTTACCAATACCCCAACAGTAACTAATTTGCCTTCGGTGGGAGGCATTCAGAATCCATGCAATTTCTGTATTTACCAGGAAGGTGGTAACTGGTATATGCTGGTTACCAACTTGATAACAGGCACCATAACAAGATTGGATTTTGGCACGAATTTAATGAACAATAGCCCAACAGGTGTAAATTTAGGCAACCCAAATAATTTACTTAGTATACCAAGAAGTGTAAATATAGTGCCCGGATGCAATCAACTGCTTGCCTATCTTTTTAACGAGGACGGACAATTGACCAAACTTGATTTCCAGGGCAGTATTTTAGATACACCTGTTATTACTAATATGGGCAATAATGTCAATTCAACTACAAATGGAACCTATCCATATCTTTATTCAGGCGAGTACTATTTGTTATTATCAGAAGTCAGTACCAATAGTGTTATGCGTTATTCTTTTATTAACCTTCCTTCTCCCAATATATGCAGCTATTATGTAGATTCTGCGTTGCACACTTTTACACAAAGCGGCATTTATAATATCACTCTTTTTTGTGATCAGAGCAATTTCCTGGGGCCCGTAGCTTTCTGTAAACAAATAGTTGTTGTAACAAATGGCAGCGGCAAAACGGTAGACACAGCCTTGTGTAACCAGCCGTTTATTATTCTTAACGATTCCAGCGGAACGGGGGCTTATGCCTGGAATAATGGCGATACTACGGCGAGCATTGTAGCCACTACCAGCGGAACCTATTGGGTGAAAACAGGAAATCTTTGCAATGCTACTGATACTTTCCATGTGGCGCTGGGGGATGTTCCCGATGTAAAACTGGGTGGCAACATTTCTGTTTGTGGGCAGCAAGCCATTAGCCTTGAATCCTCAGGCAGCTTTAATAACCCTGTTTACTTATGGAGCACGGGAGCTAACTCAGCATCCATCACCGTAAACCAGACAGGTAATTACTGGCTTACTGTTACACAAGATGGTTGCAAGGCCACTGATACTGTGAGTGTTCAATTCAAACCCATACCAAAAGTAATGCTGGGTAATGATACGGGTATTTGCAATTTCTCTTCACTTACACTTTCTTCTTCACAACCCGCAGGCTCAGTATATTTATGGAGCAATGGCAGCAGTGGAGATTCTATATCGGCGGCGGCTGGTACTTATTGGCTGAAAGTTACTGACAATGGTTGTAGCGCAGCAGACTCAATTACGATCTTCACTATACAAAAGCCGGCTATAAATATGACAGATTCTGCAGCCTGTTTTGAAGATGTAATTATATTGCCTCAATATGCCGATAGCAATTGCTATCATTGCTCCTTTTTGTGGTCGGACGGCAGCAGTGAAAGCACTTTGCAGGTGACACAAGCTGGCGTTTATTATGTTACGGTTAGCAATATTTGCGGCACAATTGCGGACACTGCAAGTATAGAATACGTGCCCTGCAATATTTGGTTTCCGAATGCTTTTACACCGAATGGTGATGGGAAAAATGATATTGCCAGGATAGTTGGCAACCTGGGTGTAATTACAAATGTTACACTTGCCATTTATAACCGATGGGGGCAAAGGGTATTCTACACGAACGATCAATACCAGGGCTGGGACGGAGTATTTAATGGCACCCCACAACCGATCGGCACCTTTGACTACATGATCATTTATTACTTCCGCGGCGAAAAACACTTGCTTAAAGGTACTCTTGAGCTCATCAGATAATGTTACACATAGTAAAAAAGAAAGGGGCTGGAAAGCCCCTCTATATGTAAATGTTAAAACGATCCCTCTCAGATCGTAAAGCAAAAGTAAAATATATTGTCAAATCTCATAATTAAGTTTTTACAATTAACTTTAGCCTGAAATGTTTTTCGTTTTATCCAAATTATTGGTGTTTTTTATTTTCCCTTTCACGTGGGTCATCGTTTTGTTTGTTTGGTATTTTCTAAGTAAATCGCCTAAAAGAAAGAAAAGATTGCTTATTACAGCCGTGGTAACTCTGTTGCTGTTCAGCAATGCATGGTTATTAAACGCATTGGCAAGCATTTGGGAACCAGCACCGCAAACCATACCGGCAGGAAAAAAATACAGCTGTGCAATTGTGTTGGGTGGCTTTGTTGCGGCAGATAGGAACGACAGCGGGTATTTTACACTTGCAGCAGACAGGTTCATACAGGGGGTAAAGCTTTACCAGATGGGCATAGTGGACCATATATTGGTCAGCGGCGGCAATGGCAGCCTTATGAAGCATTCGTTCAGGGAAAGCAAATGGGCTGCAGCACAATTGCTGGCAGTGGGCATTCCCCAGTCAGCCATTCTTATTGAAAATGACTCCAGGAATACGTTAGAAAATGCGGCTTTTTCAAAACGAGTGCTGGACTCGGCGGGCTTAAAGCCCCCCTATGTATTGGTTACATCTGCATTTCACATGCGGCGTTCTTTATGGTGCTTTGATAAGGAGGGAATGAATGTTATCCCCTACCCCTGCAACTATTTTGCAGGCAGAGGAAAATTTAATTTCACAGATATTATTCCTCAAGCCCATGTTATGGACCTTTGGTTTGTATATATAAAGGAAGTGGTGGGCTATTATGCATATCAGCTCAAAGCAAAATTCAAATAAAACGAGCCTTTGACAACAATAAATAATTTTTTTTAGGATTCAGCATATTTTATATGATAATTATAAGAGTGTTTGGGCTATGAACCATATTCAAGACAGCACTATAACTGAAACCCAGGCACTTGATCTGCCTGTGCATTTTGTGGTATTTACAGTAGTGAATGGATATTTCTATGGAGGCATAACTGCGGCTATACCCAATGCCGGCTCTACTTATACGGTAAACCTTCTTCAAACAGACCCGGTTAAATTTAAGGGGCAACTGGACTCTTTATAACTATCTGCGTAAACTTTTAAATCATGATAACATGATTGTAAATGGCAATAAATCACTTAACCTCAAATTCTAGCCAAACTACCCCTTTCGCGTTTAAGGCCCGTGGGGATTCTTTATAGCCATCTCACGTATCCTTAATTTATTACAATATACTAGCAAAAAAATGTTTCCCCTCTCTAACATTTTGCTTGCAGGCGACGTCTATTATATCAAAACCAAATTATTTCATCTTAAAATCATTCTAATGAAAAAGATAATTTTTGTGGCTTTAGCCATATCTGTTGCCATATTCTCATGCAAAAAAAGCGACACGAGCACTCCGAGCAATAATAACAACAATAATAACACCACCACCACGGGGCCATATTCGTCTCTTTCCAGTGTATATGCCAGCCTAAATCCACAATCAAAAACGGTAAGCGTAAATGTTGCCAGCGGCGCTTCTTTTTATGGTAATAGTGGCACACGTTATATTTTCCCCGCCAACTGTTTTCAAACTCAAATAGGCACCTCTGTTACAGGGACAGTACTAGTACAAGTAAATGAATTTCTGACAAAGGGAGACATGATATTTTCAGGAATATTGCCGTATAGTAATGGTAATGCCTTATTTTCGGGCGGAGAGATCTCAGTAAGCGCTACCCAAAACAGCCAAAGCCTGTTTTTGAAACCATATAATACCTTCCAGGCTAATATTCCCCAATTCGGAGCAACTAACAATACCGGTATGTCACTTTTTTCAGGACAACCTAACCAAACAACGAACAACATTGTTAATTGGGCACTTGACGATTCTACCAGGGGCTACATTATTTATAATGGTGATACTATAGGTATATTCAGCGATAGCTTAGGACTTTGCAATGCCGACAGATTCATGACTAATCCGAATTACCAGAATTTTTCTGTAAATGCTACGGGCATTACAATACCTACGGATAGCAACGTAAGTGCATATGTCATGTATGATAACTATAAGGGAATATGGAAATTGACAGGAAGTGGTAATTCTTTTACAGAGAACCACGTACCGAATATCCCGGTACATTTTGTGGTATTTACTGTAATAAACGGATATTTCTATGCAGGTATAACAGCTGCAACTCCTGCTACCGGATCAACTTATACAGTAAATCTAAGCCAAACCACGCCAGCCGTATTCAAGGCGCAGTTAGACTCTTTGTAGCAATTTTTATATATTTTTCGCTTTGTGGGTTTCGAAAACAGAAAGTACTATTTATTTTCGCAAAAGAAAATATATGCCCCAAAGCATTGATAAAAATGAACGCTACTATGCCAAAGACAGGAAAACCTGGCGAAAATGGCTTGAGAAAAACCATAAAAGCTCGCCGGGTATATGGCTTGTTTACTATAAAAAGAATAGTGGCAAAACAAGGGTTTCTTATAGTGACGCTGTGGAAGAAGCTATTTGTTTCGGGTGGATAGACAGCACTTTAAATCCTGTAGATGAGGACAGCTATATGCAATTATTCATGCCTCGCAAACCGAAAAGCGGCTGGTCTAAACTGAATAAAGAACGTGTTGAAAAAATGGCAGAACAAGGATTAATGACAGAAGCCGGATTTGAGAAAATAGAGCTTGCTAAAAAACACGGCACATGGAACAAACTAGACCAGGTAGAAACCTTCACTCTACCGCCCGACCTGGAAAAGGTTTTCAAAACAAATAAAGAAGCGAAAAAATATTTTGATTCTTTAAGCACATGGAACAAAAAATATTTGCTCTACTGGTTGCATAATGCCAAACGCGAAGAAACCCGCTTGAAAAGAATTGAAGATATTGTACAATCTCTTTCTTTGCATAAAATGCCGGATCGTTTTACACGCCCCCCGAAAAAAGAATGATTAATTTCTATTTCAGAATTACGATCTTATCGTCCGAAAAATGTATTGCGCCACTACTATCTGTTATGGCCGGGGGCATAATGACCACCGAATCATTATAGGTGCCTAAAAATACGGGGGCAAATTTTTCAAGGTAATATTCAAAGGGCGCGTAATCATTCGGATTACCCCTTATAGTATCATTTGTATAACAGCACCATGCCAGGTATGCCTTACCGGGGAATAAAGAAGTTGAAGCCTGACCTTTTGGGTAATAGATATACTTTAAACCTCCTGATTCACCTGTTATAGTACCTGTGCCAGGTGTAAACAATGTAGAAGAACCGTTTGGATTATAAGCGTAGATAATATTAGCGTGATAATAAAAAGTGTCGGTATTCATTATTTCGACGAACGAGGTATCTGCATTAAACGTTAGGTAACCTAGCTCGTAAAAAGAATCGGAGGTATAGTGCCTGTAAGTGTATTGAGTGCCAAATTGCAGCCCCAGTGAATCTATAAGTGTACTATAAGAATAAACGGCTGAGGAATTCTTTTTACAAGATGCCAGAACCGCAAAAACAACAAATATGTACAGAATCTTTTTCATTATCTAAAGAATGTAAATGTAATACTTTAAGTCTAAAGCGGGAACCTGAAAACACCATTGGTCACGTTCATACCATTGGCGCTATCGGCAATAAAATTAAATACCCCTTGCATATCAGTAGTAGAATCGTTGGTGATGCTTATCTGGCCTGAAATAGCAAAATGCCTCACAGAATTTTTGTAAAAAGTTGCTGAAACAAAAGGCGGGCTTATATTATAAATTCCTGCACCGAAATAATTAGTAATATAAAAATTCATTACGGTTAGGTTACCATTTCCTTCCGCTGTGATAGAAAGGTCATACCGGCCGCTGTCGTTGCCATTACCATAAGGAATAAGTTCCCCACTTACAGAATCTGCAGACCATAAGCTTGTATCTATCATAGCCGTCATGATAACAACACTGTCCGGAACACGGGGCGGAGCAGGCAGCGGAGGCCCGTTTGGCTTTTTGCAGGCTCCGAAACAGCTCACAATCAATATAATAGTTATTACAATATACTTATTCATGTCCTTATTCTATTATAAAGATACTGCTTAAATAAAATATGCCAATATAGAAATGCGGCAAATGTGATAAAATGTGAAAAATATGGAACGCATTTTATATTTAATAGTAATAACGTAATACAACTCCATTTTATTTTCTATGAGTACCTCAATTAGGCATATTTCCCACATTCCGCCACATTGATCACATTTCTATTTCGGTCCCAATTCTATTACTTCGCATTGCTTCATGTTTTCACCATCTATCACGAAACGTATCAAAGTACGCAGTTTATGCCAGCCGTTTTTCCCGGCCGCACCCGGGTTCATGTGCAGACATTTTATCTTATCATCATAAATGATCTTGAGGATATGCGAGTGTCCGCAAACAAACAATTTGGGAGGATGAGCATATAATTCGGCCTTAATATTAGGGGCATATTTACCAGGGTAGCCGCCTATATGCGTCATCAACACATCCACGCCTTCGCAGGAAAATCTTAGTTTTTCGGGATATTTACTCCTGATATCATAACCATCGATATTGCCATAAACTCCTTTTAATGGTTTAAAGGCTTTTAGTTTATCTGCAAGCTCTACTGTACCAAAATCGCCGGCATGCCATATCTCATCACAGTTCTCAAAATGCTTGAAAACCGCTTCGTCCAGGTAATTGTGAGTATCTGATATTAATCCTATACGGGTCATTAAAATTCAAAAAGTAAAAAGGCAAAATTCGAAAATCCAAATGATTTGTGCAATTGCAGACAATGTATTTAGTGCGTTATATAAATGACAAAAGCAGTTTGTCTAAAGTTGGGGTAGAAACAGAGGACGAATGAACTATAGTCAATACTTTCTTAGCCAAAAGTTGCATTTCATCTTTCGCTGCCACCGCGTGTGGAGCAATGGCTAATGTGCCGATCTTCCCTTTCATGGCGCGTTGCCAATATATTACTGAGAACCACTGCGGCATAGATAAAAAAATTGTCTTCAAATTTGCCGGGGCAATCGGCATCCCCAGAACTTTGCAAGCGGAAAACCCTTCGCGTACGCTTCTCACCATCATCGCAACACTATCCTTTTTTCTGCCTAATTGTATGCTATCCCCATTTTCTTTTACAATTGCCGCAGCGACACAAACCACAAAGATGGCATGTGTTATTAGCCATGCTTGCATATTACTGCTAATTACTACCTTAAATCCTGCTCTTTCAAAAAGAACTTTTATCTCTTTAATACAAACTGAAATTTCGCCTTTGATTTCGCCTATGGTTGTATTTTGTTGCCCAATTTGAATATAGTTTATTACATTATCCTTATAAGTCCCCCCTACTCCGGGGAATCCTAAAATGATATGTTTGGAGGCTAGTTCATTTGTTAACTTTTTGACACTTCCGGGATTATTGAGCATAAACATAATTAAAGGGCAGACATCATTGCCTTTCAGAAATGGCATAACAGTCTCGACCTGATCCAGTCGGACCGTCACAATGATCAGATCATAAAAGTCGCCCGGATTTAATTGTTGGATAAGTGGTACAATACTCCTGGTTTGGATCCCTGTTAAAGTATTTTTTATAACTACACCATTTTCTTTTAAACTTTCATAGTGCCCTCCCCTGGCCAGCAATGTAACATCGCTACCCGCTTCATGAAGCCTTGCAGCGTAAACACTACCAATAATGCCCGCCCCATAAATAAGGATTTTCATGATTTTGGTTACAATAATAGTTAAATTCTCCAGTGATTTTTGACACTATTAGGCCACGCATTCCGCAGCATAAAATTCCTGCACATCATTAAAAATATTTTCTATTTCCGCTACATTTTCTGTGCTCACTAACCTTGTGCGGAATTCTTTTACATGGGACAAGCCTTTGAGGTAACTGGCATAGTGCGGGCGCATTTCCAGCATGCCCACCTTCGGGCCTTTCCATTGCAATGACCTGTAAAAATGCTTTCTGCAGGCATCCAGGCGTTCGGCCACCGTTGGTGGATCCATCAGTTCGCCGGTTCTTAAAAAATGTTTTATCTCGCGAAATATCCAGGGATAGCCAATTGCGGCCCTGCCTATCATGATGCCGTCTACAGCATATCGGTTTTTATATTCCAATGCTTTTTCCGGGGTATCTATATCGCCGTTGCCGAATATAGGTATCTGTATTCTTGGATTTGCTTTCACTTTGGCTATAAGGCGCCAGTCTGCCTCGCCTTTATACATCTGCACACGGGTACGCCCATGCACGGTGAGAGCTTGTATGCCCACATCCTGCAGACGTTCTGCCACTTCTTCTATATTTTTAGTGTTGTCGTCCCAGCCTAAGCGGGTCTTAACCGTCACGGGCAATTTAGTCGCGTTTACCACTGCTTTGGTAAGGCGCACCATGAGGTTTATATCCTTCAGCACGCCAGCTCCGGCACCTTTGCAAACCACCTTCTTCACCGGGCAGCCAAAATTAATGTCCAGCAGGTCTGGATTGGTGGCATCTACTATACGGGCCGACATGGCCATTGCCTCTTCATCGCCACCAAATATCTGTATGCCTATTGGCTTCTCGTAATCAAAAATGTCCAGCTTCTTCCTGCTTTTGATGGCATCTCGTATCAATCCCTCAGACGATATGAACTCTGTGTACATGAGGTCTGCGCCATGCTCTTTGCACACTGCACGAAAAGGCGGGTCGCTTACGTCCTCCATAGGGGCCAGCAACAAAGGGAAATCCCCCAACTCAATATTTCCGATACGCGCCATAATAAAGGCCGCAAAGGTACGAAATTCGCTGAGACGGAATTCATTGTATGGTAGAGAGGGAAAATTTTCCGCCCCTACTTAATATCTAGCCTTTTTTCTTTAGATATAATAATTGCGAATGATGCCCAGCCATATGGCCTGTGCGGCTGATGAGCACATTCAGCCTGTTGCGGTACGGCTCTTTGGCAAAATCTTCCGCGCTTACTGAGGTATGCTTTTGCAGCCATTCATCTGTGCTCAAAGCATTCAGGTGCTGCTGCAGCTTTTCGTTTACTTCTTTCCAATGAGACCTTAGTTCTGCAATAGAATGATTTTTACCTGCATCGTCTGCTTTAACCAGGAAAGTGTCAAAAAGTTCCGGGTGCATAGGATCCCCGAAGCCCATTAAGGGAAGAAGCCTATCGTTTACGGCTGTGAGATGACCGAGCAGATAAACACCTCTATTTCTGCCTGGTGAGGTCTGCGTCTGTAATTGCTCGTCACTTAGTTCGTTAAAAAGATCGTCGGTTCTTTTCAGGTAGCTGTTCCAGTTATCAAGGTTCATTTTTACCACCAATGCTGTTGTATCGCTCATAATATGTAGATTTTTTAATGAAGAATAAGCGAATGTAAGGGTCTAAGAGATTTTGAAGATTATATCTGTATCAATTTTAGTGATGAAGGTAAAAAGGCATCAAAAAACAACCATACAGGTTATCAAAAAAACATTTTGCCAGGCAGCAAGGACGAAAATGGATAAATAATATACAATCTCGCCAGGGGTTTATTTTATTGATGTCTATTTTGATAATTCAAATTATCATTTAAAGGCAATAAAAAATTAAAGGTAGTTATTAAGCCCTTGGTAATTCCAGGTTAAATGTAGTGCCCTTGCCAAGCTCGCTACTGACACTTATGGAACCCTTATTGGCTTTTATAAATTCATAGCACAACAATAAGCCCAGCCCGGTGCCCCTCTCCCCATCAGTGCCATAGGTGTTATTTTCAATGGCAGAGGTGAATAATTTATTTACTTGTTCTTTGCTCATGCCCACGCCTGTGTCAGCTATACTAAAGTTCACCTTGTCTCCTGTAGCTACCGCATTAAGGTTAACGGTTCCGCCACGAGGGGTAAACTTAAGTGCGTTCATTATTATATTCCTGCATATTATTTGCAATTGTTCGGGATCAAACAAAACATGGATGGATGCCGGGATATTATTAATGATTTTTATTCCTTTTGATACAACTGTTTCTTCCAGCAGTTCTATAGAATACGCTGTTGCATTCTGCAGCTCAACTTTTTCCGGATAGGCGGAGGTATGTCCCTGAATATAATTTTTTGCCCATTGCAATAAATTATCAAGCAAAATATTCAACGACTTCAGTTGCCTGTTCACTTCCGGTTGCATTTCAGAGAATTCTTCCGGTGTAAGCAGGTTCTGGTCCAGCATGCGGATAGTAGCCGTCACCGAGCCCAGTGGCCCCCTCAGGTCATGGGAAAGAACAGAAAAAGTCTTGTCTTTAAAACTATTCAGTTCTTCCAGCCTCAAGGCCTGTTTTTGTATCTCTTCTTTTTGCAATAATATTTTTTCCTTATTACGTTTCTCCAATTGGCTATAGCGATACAACTGCATGCAAATGATGAGTAATAGCAACAAGCCCGATATCAAAGCCCCCACCACCAAAGTTTGCCGAGCATTTCTATTTTGCTGTATTTCTTTGTCTTTATTCAACAGGTTTATCTGGCTTTCTTTTTTTCCAAGCTCATAATCAAACTGAAGCTGCGCTATACGCTTATTGGTCTTTTCATTATAAATGGAATCGTAGTAATTGTAATATACCTTATGATATTGCAAAGACTTTTTATAATCACCTTTTTTTTCATAGGCATCAGAAAGGTCTCTTGCTGTCTCGAAACCGGTTTCTTTAAGATTTTTATCCTGCGACATCTGCAATGCAGCCGACAACTCTTTTATTCCTTCATCCAGTTTCCCTCTTTTAATCAAGATAGAACCAATGACCCCTTTTGCAAGCGCTATTACCGTAGTATCTTTTATTTCATCGTTCTGTTTTAAAACTTCTTTGTAAATAGTGTATGCCGTATCATAATTGCCGGTTCTATAATATATGTCGGCGATATTTTGAAGGCAAATATTCTTCCAGGTAAGGTCGCCGATAGAATCTGCCATGACAAGCGCTTTCTTAAATACAGCAAATGCGCTGGCGTAATCATTCATTTGTCCATATACAACACCGGAGTTCACGTAGTTAGAAAAAAGCACCTCCATATTGGTAACATTTTTTATAGCCAGGCTTTTATCAATATATTCAACAGCCTTCTTATTATTTCCCATGGCTGAATAAACTGTTGCAATATTCACCAGGGTCATTGATATGTCCTGGTTCGATTTACTATCTTCAAATGCTTTCAGTGCTTCAAGGTAATAACTAATGGCATCCGTATAATTGCCCTGGTCATAATAAATGCCGCCGATATTAATATAGGACAAGCCTTGTGAGGTATAATCACCTATTTGTTTACTGATGCTGATACTTTTATTATAGTATTGAATACAGAGGTCAAATTTCTCCTGTCGATAATAAATATCGGCTATAGACCGTAAAACCTGGCATACTGATCTTTTATCATCTATCTTTTCGTAAATATGCAGGGCTGTGTTGTAATAACTCAAAGCTGTGTCGTATTTACTTTTTCGCAGATAAACCAGTGCCAGGATATGCTTGCTATTGGCAATACCTTTTTCATAATGCAGTTCGTCAGCTAATTCCAGGCCTTTAGCCGCATAAAATACGGTAGAGTCGGGGTTGATGTCTTTATAGTATGCAGCTGCATTTAGGAGTAGTTTGATAAGGGTGGTGTCATTTTTTTTATAAGCTGCAAGCGCTGATAAATGATTCTCTATTTTTTGAGCCCAGCAATCAGTGCCCGATAAAAAGGAAAGCAATAAAATAAGGATAGCAGGTAAAACTGTCTTTTGAACAATAATATTTAAGCTACAAGTTTTCCTACACATAAACACGATAAAAGTATTCAGAAAGTAGGGAAATAACGCAATATTTTTGAAGTGTCTGGCTATCATGTACATATGCAATACAAAGAGGGATCATTAAACCGCAAACAGCTTCACAATATTTATGATGGCATATGTATCTTTTTCATCTACAGCCTGCATCCATATCATCATCTTATCCTGCGCTATGGAGAGATGCAGGTCATCGTACTTAGCCATAACGTCCAGCAAAGCGTCACTCAACAGGCAATGAGCCCGAGCTTGATCTGTGGCATAAATACTGTATTTGGTATTAAACAAGTCATGACCGGGAACAATAAGCTCGTCTGATGAAAATATGTGGCTTAACAACTTTATCATAAAAACAGGAGCGGACAAACGGGGGAGCAATACTTAGTTTACCATAATCTACCCCTAACTTTTTATATGCCACAAGATATAAGTCATAAGCTTCCAGAGCAGTAACTTCCCCTTTTGTATTACGCGAAAACATTCTTCTTTTTAGCTGTATGAAATAAAGCCCCTTCACTCTGAGAATGTTCTGGATCGAAGTGTAGGTGTCGAATAGATTTATCCCGGCTTCCGCAATTTCTGCTAAGAGCTGTTCTGTTTCTGCTTCATGGGCGATAAGACTTACTTCCCCAAATGTATTCAATACTACCAACGATCTTTTTGTATCAAAGATCATTTTATCGCTTATTCCCTCCAGGTTTAGCTTTTCCGGGGCCATATTTTAATACTTATTCATTTACAGGTAAATATCCGTTTTCCTTCAGAAGCTTTGCTTGCTTCAGTACCTCGGGTTTTATATCTCTATCCAGGCGTCCCGTAAAGACATTTACATTATATGTTAAACGGCTTTCAATTCTATCTTCCAATTTTAGATACCCTCCCTTTGCAACCTTAAAATCAAAAAAGAAATATGGGCGGCTATGCCTGGTATGCATATGATATTCAAATACAACAGGCAAACCTGCTATATGCCCTTTTAAAAACTCTTTCGTAAAGAAATTTTTACTTTTTTCATTACTTAATTCTATGCTATAATCGTCAAAAAGCGGCATAATAGACTTGTCAGAAGTATCTGTAAGTATCTTTTTTATCTTGTATTGCAAATACAGGCCCCGGACGATGCTACTTAAAATGCTCATTACCGTAACAAACAAGCTCATTGCTAACGAAAATAAAACGGGTACAGAAATAGGGCGCGTATAGCCTCCATGATTTTTATAATAAACATAGCCTGCCAAAGCAAAAAATGTGACGATCACTTCCGTAATTACAAAAGTGAGAATGGCGTCCCGGATTATTTTTCTGCCGTTTTGTTTGAAAAAGTCCATAAATAAAATGGGCTAACAATTTTGCCCTAAAGCTATTTAATATCTGTTACAAATGTTGCCAGGCCGGCTATTCGGCCTGGTTGCCCAGCAAATGGAAAATGCAGTATTGTGGCACAAGCAGAACAACGTCCCTTCATTTTTCTACAGGTAAATAAGCGTTTTCTTTCAGCAGTTTTGCCTGGTTTAATATATCTGGCTTTATATCCCGTCTGAGTTTTTTGGTAAAAATATTTACATAGTAATCCAAACGGGTATCAATCCTGTCTTCCATTTTTATATAGCCTTTTTTGGCAACCAGGAATTCAAAAGAAATATACGCAAAGCTGGACTTACTGCTCGGGTGGTATCTGACGTGGACCGGCAAACCAGCTATATGCCCTTTTATATATTCTGCAGTAAAAAAATACTTGCTTGTTTCAAAATCGAAGGCAATGCTGAAATCATCAAAAAGCGGGGCAATTGATCTGCCGGACGTATCACTGAGCATTTTTTTCATCCTTTTGGCCAGGGAGAGGCTTTGCCTGATTTGCAAAAAAACAGTGCACAAAGATACGATAACACCGAATCCTATCGGACATAATAGATAAGGGACAATTGAGCCGGGATTTCCTTCGTGATTTTTAGAATTGAAATAAAATACCATATCAATAAAAGTAATAATTACATAAACAATGAAGAAAATAAGGATGATGTCCCTGATTACTTTTTTGCCGTTTTGTTTTAAAAAGTCCATAAGTGAAATGGGCTATAAGTTTTGCAGTAAAGCTATTTAATATTTATATTGTTGCAAAGGCGAGGAACTATAAACGCCTAAAACGATGACCGACAAACAGGAAATTGTAGCATTTTCCAGGAACATGGCAATACAAACATTATTAGCATAGTATAGCATAGTGGTCATAAACCTGGCAGTTTTAATGACAACTCTTCTAATATTTGCGGTGTTAAGGGTTTTGATATAAAGTCAATTACCTTTTTATAATTTTTTGAATTACTAATATCGCCCGGGTCTATTGAAGAACTGAGCATAATGACTTTGCATTTTTCAAAAGTTGTATCGGGAAATTTATTCAGTTCTTCCAAAAAGGCCCACCCGCTCATAATGGGCATATTTATATCAAGAAAAATAATTTCGGGTAAAGAACCGGGGTCAGAATTCAAAATTTGTTGCAGCTCGTTGAGCGCTATATAAGGATCTGTAAACTCTTGTACACATTTTGAAAAATTTGCATTTTCTATAACCTTAGCATGAATAAGATTACAGATTATATCATCATCAACCAGAAAAATTCGATTTAGTGCGCTCATCATTGTCCTCTATAGCCTATGTATTAATCCATTATTATTATGCGTACTAATTCAAGCTGCCGGCAGTAATGACCGCATTTATCTCTCTCACAACGGCATCCAAACTTACTGTTTCATTCTTAATATACTCTACCAAATCCATATTTAATTTTTCATCTCTCGTTTCATCTTTCAGCAGGTTCACTAGTCCCAATATTTTTGCAACAGAAGCACGAAGATTATGAGATATCATGTAGGTAAATAATTTCAGGTCTTCATTTTTTTTCTGCAGGCTTTTTACGAGCTGCAAAGTTTCCAGCTCCAGCTGTTTTATCTCGCTTATATCTTGCGTCACACCATATATGCTCTTTATATCGCCGCCATTGCCTATATCGTATACCCCATGAAAGTAAATGTATCTTACTTCCCCACCCTTTTGTATAATGCGATATTGAAAAGCCGAATCGGAATGCATTTTGTTTGCTTTATTAAGACTGCGGAGTACAAAATTGACATCGTCGGGATGAATAAATGATCGCCAGGACCTGAATGATTGTTTATTTTCATCCGGCGAAAGTCCGTAGATCCTGCAGGCTTCTTCAGACAATGTTGCAATATCCGTATACAGGTCATATTCCCAGCTTCCTAAATGAGCAATAGCCTGTGCCTGTTTCAGGCGCATCTCGCTTTTTAACAGAATTTCCCAGGTATTCACCAGTTCCGCCTTATTGTCCTCAAGCTCTGTATTAGAATACAATAATTTTTTATTTGCGACCTGATTTTTATTCAACTCCCTTACAGTAAGCGTGACGAGGCTGAAAATAATTGCCTCAATCAGGATGATACCTGCAATAGAAACGTGGGAATTAAAAGCTATCATGTTATTGTTAACTGCTTTTCTTTGCGAGAGTAAACTATTTTCAATTAACAGTAATGCCCCGACAGAGTTTCGTATCTCGTCCATTTGTTTTTTCTCCTGGTTCGTGATCTCAGATATTAATTGCGGCTGCCTCGCGATATTGTAAGCCCCATTATACTTCCAGAATTGCAGTAATTGCCCAACACACCATTCCAGTGTAGCAGCATTATTTCTCTGCCTGAGATTATCTGATACAAGTGCCTTCAACTCATTTATTTTATTACTTATGTCTTTTAAGGCTTCGAAATATGGCAAAAGGAATTGCTTTTCCCCTGTTACCCTGAATCCTCTTTGCCCGGTCTCCATGTCCACCATAAGTTTCTGAATATCCCCGGCAAGGTTCATTACCCTATAAGAATGTTCAACCTCTGCACTCATCCGCACTTGTCTTCTAAAACTGGTATAGGAATTAAGGCCAATAAGAATGCTTATAACAAGAGCCATGGCAAAACCAACATATAAAAAAAACTTAAAGCGATTCTTCATCGGGGCAAAAAAATGGGGCTAGTCCTGGTCGTAAAAAAAGTGCTGGATTAAATTTACACAATAAAAAGAAAAATATCAAAATAATGACAATTTAAAATGTCATGTATCTGTAAAATAAAACAGGGAGATTTTACCCTTTCGCGGGTTGTAATTACTTAAAATTACTCATCAATTTGAATTTATTTTTCAAAAACAACCGCTTCCGCGTTAGCACCCAATTTGTTTAATGTAGCCGTAATATCGGCAATCATTTTATCAGGGCCACATACATAAAAGTGTTTGCTGAAATCAGGCACTTCCTTTTTAAGAAACGCTTCATCTATATGGCCTTTATGGTGCCTTTCATTGTCTTCCTCTGAAAGTATATTTATCAGGTTCTTGCCCAATATTTCTTTGAGCTCATCTTCATAAATAATGTCCTTTGAAGTTTTATTAGAGAAGAATAATTTGTTGCTTCCTATATTTTTATCTTTATAAAGCCTGCGTAGTATGGCTATAAAAGGTGTAATACCAGCACCGCCTGCAATAAAATAACCTTCCCCTTTATAGGATATGGCGCCCCATACGTCCCTTATAATGATCTCATCGCCCATATTTAGGCTGTGCAATTTCTTTGTTACACCGTCGTGATCGTAATAACCTTTGATGGTAAATTCAAGGTATGGGTCTTCGTTGAGGCAGGTAAATGTGAACGGTCTTTTTTCATTTTCCCAACCGGGTTTATTTACAGACACATCGGTAGCCTGCCCAGGTATAAAGGTAAACCCGGCAGGTTTTTCAATTCTAAAACATTTTACATTATGTGTTATTTGTTTTATTTCCAGTATTTTGACCTTATGCTCCATATTTATGCGATTTAAACTGTTATAGACAGAACCAGCTTGGTAATTAGTATGCCCACGCTTTAAAATTACTGCAATTTATGTACCACCACAGTGGGAATTTTCTTGTGCTAAAAGTGCGCTATGCATACGCAATAGCGCAGCAGTAAGACAATAGGGGCTAAAATAAACCTGTCTTCATTATTTGACATTTATCAAATCTTTTATCATTAGTCAGGCAGACCTTTACCGCATCAAAAAACGAAAATTATGAAAAACAAATTGTTCTTTTTGCTCCTACTCATTTATATAGCTCAGTGTCGGCAATCTTTTGCCGCATTTCCTATAAAAAATGCCGACGTCACAGGTGCTGCCACTGCATCTAAAGCTCCGGGTGCAATAAGCATCACTACAGCATACACTTCAAGCTCTGCATCACTCAGGGTACTAGATGCTAATGAAAATATGATGTACAAATCCTCATGTTTAAATTTCGCCACCCGTAAAAACGATCCTGATTTGAACCTGGCTAAAATCGGTTTGTTCATTGCAAAAATCAGCTTGTTTTCGGTGCCTTTTGGCTTCGTTGGCGCGGTAGCCACAAACTGTTTTTCATGCAGTGCATCTGACACTCATCATAGCAGCGCACAAAATTTTTTTTTAACTGTTTTTGCTGCATCCGTCGTGGGAATGGTCGCCGGCTTTGGGCTATTCCTTGTTGATCTTGTTTATCATGTGTGGCGTGAGGGACATTTATGGTGATGACTAGTATTATAGATAAGCTATTAGTCATGCATATAAATTTAGCTTTTCTAAAGTACAATATAATTGGCCCAGCGGGACCCATTAAGATGGGTGGAATGTGCAAATTTTCACATTATCAAAATTATGAGTCGCCAAAGTGGGGGTTTTCAGGATATATTGCAAAACACGCAGTGCAACATAGGAATATTATTTAGCTCTGGCTTCTATTACCCATGTTTTTAAAGTCACTACGCCATTATCCTTTTCTTCCAGCAGTGCATCAATTAAATCCTTATAAGAACTTAGCCTGTCATTTATCACTTTATGCAGTTCATTAGGCTTAGATGGTAAACTGCCATATTTAGTAATATCTATTTTACATTTCCTACAGCACTCAATGATCCAGTCCTCTAATTTTACTTTCAGAACAAACACAGTATTGTTATGCTTTTTATCATAAAGCCTTATTACACCATTTTTTTCTTCTTGAGGAACTAAGTCCCTTTCATAAGGATGCCTTGCCTGTCGTGGGTCTTCGTCAACCATGGCTACCTGGTTTATTTTATCCCTGATGTAATTGAATACCCTGCCTTTATCATCATGATGGAAAACTTGTTTACCACTAAAGCCAAATTTTCTGAGCAATGCTTCATCGGGTTTACATTCTACATGCACACGGCTCATCCTTCTACCAAATTATCAAGGTTTAAGAATACATCTGTATTGAAATCAAGCACCTGTGATATTTGATCTTCATTTAGCACTGTTAAAACAGTTTCATAATTTTTCATCTGCGCCACGCAGACATTAATATTATCGAAGCTGGATTTTCCTATCAGGTTGAGTAAAAGATATGGGTTATGGGTAGTAATAAAGAACTGGTTTGTTTCATCCAAAGCCATACGCTCCCCTAAAAATTTGGTATAAAAAGGGAAAGTATTACTATCTGGCTCATCAAGCAGTATTACTTTATCTTTGTTGCTCTCCATTACCATCATATAAAATACTACCCTTTGCAAGGTCTCAGATATACTAAGATAAGGGTAGCTGAAATCCACTTCATCAATTACTTTAGTAATATAAATTTCATTTTCTGTAGGCTTTAGCCCTATTTTAAATCCTTTGCTTTTGAAAAAATCTGAGACCCATTTTCTGAGTTCGGGGTTAGCTAATAAGATTCCAGGTAAGTTATTGCCATATGGTGGAGCTAAGTGGGGAATATAATGCTGCTGAAAATTTGGCAATCTTTTATATGCATAGTATAGAAAGTTTGTCGTAAAAAATGCACTACTATTAATTGTTCCGTCATGTGAAATATATGTAGTATTTCTGTCTGAATTATTTACTACATCGATACCTGAAACAACAAATTTAAATTGATTATGTAAGGTGCCGGTATCTGTTTTGGCATAAGTAAGATCACCATTTAATATGCCCGTCTTAATACTTATAGCATCATTTATATTGGAGTCGTAAAACAGATCGCCAATTGTCTTAAAACGAATAATTTCTTTAAAATTCTCTTTGGTCAGTATATCCTGTGCTAAAAGGCTTAATGCTTCTATAATATTACTTTTGCCGCTATTGGGCTCGCCTATAAAAACATTTAGTTTTTTGCAGGGCAAATCCAAATGACGAATTGATTTGTAATTACTGATACTTAAATCTTTTACCATTTATCTTCTATTTCTCATTCAAAAATAAGATTAATTTTAATTAATGTTGTAATGAAGCTGAGCATAGTGAAATTCTTACTATTTAGCAACAGATCAATTTCTCAGGGGGTTTCTCACTTCGTTCAAAATAACAACATTATTGGGCCATATAAGCCACAGACACAGCTATATGTTACTTTAACATTAGCTTATCGGCTTATAGACAGGTGTCAAAATTATTTAACGTACCTTTGCGGCTTATATTTAAAAAGTTCTTTAATTAATGACATCTTTTTCATCCTTCCCGATGCGGGAAGAACTGGCTCGTGCGATATCCGACATGGGCTTTGAAACGCCGACGCCGATCCAGCAAAAAGTAATCCCACAGCTTTTATCTCAACCAATTGACATAATAGGGCTTGCACAGACTGGTACTGGTAAAACCGCAGCCTTCGGGTTGCCATTACTGCACCATACCGACCTGGGGCAGAAA
>Ga0206829_10161_pt1 | contig 24608 bp, 20 predicted proteins | sample Alteio_BWOrgCont_75_FD_152862 | JGI IMG/M metagenome (GOLD analysis project Ga0206829, IMG submission 152862) | Enriched cells from forest soil in Barre Woods Harvard Forest LTER site, Petersham, Massachusetts, United States -... | ecosystem: Environmental > Terrestrial > Soil > Temperate forest >... | reverse complement strand
GAATATCCGCATAGAAGCAGGTTCGGGCTTGAATAAAGAAGAGATCGAGCGCATGAAGAACGAGGCTAAAGTGAATGAAGAAGCCGATAAGAAAGTGCGTGAACGTGTTGAAAAACTGAACAAAGCAGATAGCCTTGTATTCACCACAGAAAAACAACTGAAAGAGTACGGCGACAAAATACCTGCTGATAAAAAAGCGCCTATTGAAGAAGCTGTGAACAAATTAAAAGCAGCTCATAAAGCAGAAGACCTGGATGCAATTGACAAACTGGAAGAAGAGCTGAATGCCGCATGGATGGCAGCCAGTGAGCACATGTATAAAGCAGGCCAGGACGCAGGTAACCCCGGCGCACAGCAGCAACATGAACAACAACAACACGCCGGCAACAATGATGGTGGTGTGGCCGATGCCGAATATGAAGAAGTAAAATAAATATCTAAAAACAAAATACAATTAAGGGCTTATAAAACAAAAATGGTTGGTGCTTTGCACCAACCATTTTGTTTTATACCGCTTTGACACATGAACTGTACGCAGTATTTACTAAGAAACAGTAAGATGTGAGATAAATGTTTCGGCTTTAGCCATGACCGATTTTAATGTACAATTGGTCTTACACATATTTTCTGACAGTCTTATTTCCAACAGACATTATATCGCGTACTTCATCTTCATCAGTCAGGTAAGTATGGCCCAGGTACATTAGTTCAGATCTTCGCAATATAGCGCTATTCGTCAATTTCTTGCGGGCAGATGTATGATATTCAGCAGCTCCTGTTTTGCGTATCACCCTTTCTATATTCGAGGCCCTTATGCCTGCACCGGGCATGATAATAATACGGTCGCCCGCCGTCTTCACCAGTTTTGCAAGAGTTTCCAGCCCATCAATAGCTACTGTCTCCTGGCCTGAAGTAAGGATACGTTCGCAACCGCATTCAATAATATCTTCCAGCGATTTAAATGCATCGGGAGTAAAATCAAATGCCCGGTGAAAAGTCACTTTCATGGGGTAGGCACATTCCACCATTCTCTTAAGTTGGTCCTTGTCCACTTCAGCATTGTGCAACAATACACCTGTTGAGACACCATTACATCCCAGCTCTTTGCACACCGCGATATCCTTCTTCATTACTTCCAATTCGTCCTTGTCATAAAAAAAATTCCCTGCCCTCGGGCGAATGATAGGATACAGAGAAATAGATATTTTTTCCCTGGCATGCCTTATAGATCCATAACTGGGCGTAGTGCCACCCTCATGTTGATTATCACATAGCTCCACCCTGTCAGCTCCCGCTTTTTCAGCTATAATACAGGACTGGGGATTATATGTACAAACTTCCAAGACAAATTTTCCAGCCATAATGCTGCTCTCAATTAATAAATACTTTGTGAAGAATATATTTTCTCTTCTCTCCCGCTTTTTACAGAGTAGGTAAAGCCTTTTTGCAAGGCGAATGCACCATATTCTCCTCTTTTATTTATTGCCAAAAACCCCACCTGCACTTCCTTAGCTTTTGCCGGATTGCATTTCATGATTCTTTCCACAGCTTTTTTGCAGGCTTCTCCAGGCTTCATACCTTGCCTCATCAGTTCCACTACAAGGTGCGAACCAACAATACGTATCACCTCTTCACCCACACCGGATGATGTTGCAGCGCCAACTTCATTGTCCACATATAAACCGGCACCAATCACAGGCGAATCTCCAACCCTGCCATGTATTTTATAAGCCATGCCGCTGGTTGTGCAAGCGCCACACAGGTCTCCATTCGCATCCATTGCCAGCATCCCTATGGTATCATGGTTTTCCTTTCCCCCGGGCATTGGGTCCTTCCCTTTATGATATCTTTGGTTCTCTATATTTATCTGTGGCTCGTATTTAGATTTTTTCAGCCACTCTTTCCATTCTTTTTCACTTTTGGCTGTAAGAAGGTTTTCCTTTTTAAAACCATTTTCAAGTGCAAATTGAAGGGCTCCATCGCCCGCCAATATAACATGTGGGGTTTTTTCCATCACCATCCTTGCAACCGATATAGCATGAACGATATGCTCCAGGCACATTACCGAACCGCAATTATACTTTTCGTCCATAATACACGCATCCAAAGTCACCCTGCCGTCGCGATCCGGGCGGCCACCTAAACCAACACTTTGATTATTAGGATCGGCTTCAGGCACTTTAACGCCTGTCTCCACAGCATCTAATGCCCTGCCATTTTTGCCTAGTATTTCCCATGCGGCAGCATTGGCCTGCATGCCAAAATCCCATGTTGATATTACGATCGGATTATCTTTTGTTGTTGGATAGTTCAGGTCATCCGGACTTGAAGCATTCATATTCTGCGATTGTGCTAAAGCTACTGCACTGCCGCTCATTAAAGCAGCAGAACCTAATAGAGAGAGTTTTACAAATTTTCTGCGGTCAGACATTGGCACAGCTTAAAACCATGAAATTAATAAAAATACAGGGAATCTAAACATCTGTCAGCACCGCTTTTGCGGTCAGACGGAACGTATGTAAAATCTGTCTTACTGCAAAAGTGGTAACTGACAGAAACATTATCCCAGGTCTATCTCTGTATTATCCCCTATATTCAGGCTTTGGCTCAAGCCGCGCACATAGGCATCATTACCTATGATGGATGAATTAAGCACTACTTCTTCCAGTTCTGCATAAGAACCAATAATAGAATCTTTGATAATAGAAGAATCAATGGTTGTATATTCCCCTATCGTAACATTTGGCCCGATAATAGAGTGACTGATATTGCAGCCCTCGGCAATGCTCACGGGCGGAATGATGACAGTTGTATCAAATGCGTATTTCTGGGTTTCCGGCTTGTCATCAGCCATTTGTTTTAGTAATATGGCATTGGTAGAAAGTAAGGATTCTTTTTTACCGCAATCGAACCAGTTATTAACACGAAAGGCTTCGAACTTGATACCACTCTCTATCATATGCTGCAAAGCATTGGTAAGGTGATATTCACCGTCCTCATCAGCCCTGTTGTGCAAGTGCTTGTCCAGGGACGCATACATGGCTTTTGTTTCCTTGATATAATATATACCAACCATGGCCATGTTCGATTTGGGTATGAGTGGCTTTTCTACCATTTTCATCACCATGTCCTTATCATTCAATTCGGCTACGCCAAAGCTCCGCGGGTCATCCACCTTCCGCACCCCAATCTGAGAGAGAGGCTTGCTTATCACTTCTTTTACGTTATAGTCGCACACGGTATCCCCCAACACTATCATCACCTCGTCGTCCCCGATTGCGTCGCGCGTCAGCCATATAGCATGGCCCGTGCCACGGCGATCATTTTGGGTAACAAGCGTATAAGATAAATGCGGGTATGTTTTTGCAATATAACGCTGAATTTTCTCGCCCAGGTAACCGATCACAAAAACAAATTCGGTAACCCCGGCATCCAGCAATTGATCCACAATAACACTTAATATTGTTTTACCGGCTATTGGTATCAAAGCTTTAGGCTGCGTATACGTCAGCGGCCGCAATTTTGTACCGGCACCTGCAACAGGTATAATGGCTTTCACTTTAAATAGTTTCGTTAAGAGACGTGAAAATAATACAAAACGCTAAAAAGGCTGAGTTTGTTTTATTAAATAAAAGAAATATTTCTATCCTTCTGAAACTGCCGCCTCTTTACCATATAATTGGTTCTTATATTGTAACGATGGCGAGGGTATCAAATCTCCCAATCCCAGTTTATCCCATTTTTTATCCACAGCCGCAATGGTAGCATCATCTGCAACAATAATATTAGGCCAGGGACGTTCAAATCCGTCCAATGCCTTTGTTTTCCTGGTTCCGTCCAGGCCCAATATATTTTTTTGCCATCCGCCATAAAAATGGTCCCTGCGGGGGTCGAGGTTGTTGCAAAAACGCCACAATACATCTGCAATATTATTAATACCGACAGTATGCTCCACATACAATATCATTTTAATGCCTTTCATTTCGGGCGTTTCTGATAATTGGGCATGCAGAAATTGAATATGTCGTTCCCTGTTTTTCTTTACCGATATCATTAATACAGGTATTTGCCATCTTCTTGCGAGAGTATCACTTATACCTTTTATTTCAGGAAAACTGTGCTGTATTCTTTTTACATCAAATGCGGACTGCAAAGAAAAAGGTTGCAAAGGCTCAGTAATTTCTTCCTCCCATTTCTTTGTCCCATCAATACACATTTTGCCCCCGAACCCCAGTTTAGAACAGCTATGGTCTAATACGTCCATAGGCCCCTGGCTAAAATAAACATCCGTTGCAGGGTTCATATTATTGAAAACATATTGAGCCAACTCTTTGTATTGATCCAGTTTCACAGCGCCATCCGTAAGGACCAATATTTTATTGAACATCATCTGCCCCGCACCCCACATTGCATTCATTACTTTCTGGCCCTGCCCGGCATATTCTTTATTGATACTTGCTATAACAAGGTTATGAAACACACCCTCCACAGGCATATTCATATCTTTTATTTCAGGCACCATGGTCATTTTCATCGGCGTAAGAAATATGCGTTCTGTGGCTTTTCCAATCCATGCGTCTTCCTGCGGCGGTATGCCTACTATTGTTGCCGGGTACACCGCATCCTTACGATGCGTAATGGCTGTAACATGAAAACGCGGATACCAATCAGGCAGGGAATAATAACCTGTGTGGTCGCCAAATGGGCCTTCCCATATCAATTCTTCATCGGGTTCTACATAACCTTCTATTATAAAATCAGCATCTGCCGGCACTTCAACTTCTGGCTGCGTAAGGCAATGCACCAGTTCCACCTTTTTTTTTCTTAAAAAACCTGCCAGCATATATTCGTCCACATTCTCCGGCAGGGGGGCCGTTGCTGCATATGTATATACAGGATCTCCGCCCAATGCCACTGCAATAGGCATACGTTTATGCAGCTTCTTGTACTCATTAAAATGGCGGGCAGATACTTTATGCTTGTGCCAGTGCATAGCGGTCATATCGGGCGCAAAAACCTGCATACGGTACATGCCTATATTGCGCATACCCGTATTAGGGTCTTTCGTATGCACTGAAGGCAGTGTTATAAAACGCCCTCCGTCCTTTGGCCAGCACTTTAGTATAGGTAATTTATCAAGGTCAGGTTTGCTCATTACTACTTCCTGGCATGCCCCTTTCCCTTTAATAACTTTTGGCATCCATGAAGCAAACTTGCCCAGTTGCGGCAGCATGGCCAGTTTTTCCATCATGCCGTTTTTGGGTGTGGAAAGTGTTTTCAGGATACCTTCTATTTCGCGTGATATATCGTCCAGGTCTTTTACCCCCAGTGCCATACACATGCGCCTTTCGCTGCCCATGCTGTTTATAAGCAAAGGAAAATCGGTTCCAGTATTTTCAAAAAGTAAAGCCTTGTTCCGGTTGGCCGTTTTAGATACCCTATCTGTAATTTCAGCGATTTCCAAAACCGGATCAGCAAAAGTTTTTATCCTCACCAATTCCCCCGCCTTGTCCAGTTCTTCAATAAATGCCCTGAGCGACTTATATGCCATGGCTGCAAAGGTAGGCATTGAAGCATTGCTAAGTTCTTCTGCCTGTTGCTTTAATGGTAATACTACTTTTTATTGTATAAATTTTAAATAATCAATGTTTATCATAGTGCTTTTTATGGGTATAATTACTGCTAAATAAATATTCGTTCGAAAAAATATGAGTGAATTTTGCCCTGTTATATAACAGGGCAGGAATCTGAAAAGGCCTTAACACTAGAGTAGGAAATCATTTAAATTTTAATAATCATGAAAAAGAATTATTTAATTGCCGCAGGCATAATGCTTGCTGCACTTGTCACATCCGGTTGGCAGGCAAACGCACAAACAGAACACGTCCTCGATTTCAAACCGGGACCTAACGACATCTGTTTTCCCAGCCAGGATGTGAACATTGTTACTACTTATGGCTGTGTACCGACCGGCTGGCAGACAGATGGGGAATCGCAAAACTGGCTCGGCGCCACTGAATTGGGAATGATGAATTGGACTATCTACGCAGGTGGCTGCGGTTATGTGACCTACAAAACCCTCGTTCAGTTCGAGGAATTGAATGCATTGCCTCCCGGTGCAGTAATAGACTATGCAGAATTGCGCATGTATGGACCACCAAGTAGTGCGATGGCCCCTCAGGGTAACTCATGGTATCCACCAAGTAATCCGGCTCCTTATTTAAAAAATGACGGTACCGTAAAAAGAATAACAAGCTCATGGAGTGCGGGTATTGTAACCTGGAATACAGCACCTAGTAATACAACCAGCAATGATGAACCAATACCTGTAACCAGCACACAGTGGAGTAATAATTTTGCTATCCCTGTAACTGCTATGACCAACGATATGCTGACATATGGCAACAACGGATATTGGCTTGAACTCAATTACGCATATACTGATATTTACAGATCTACCCTCTTTGCATCAAGCTATAATTCAAATAGCTCTTTGTGGCCCGAATTGTATCTTAAATATCATCTGACTTGCGATGCCAGCTACGGTTATTGCAGCAACACAAATACGCCAAATACATACAGCTTCACTGCTAATGATGGTACTTATCCTTATACTTATACATGGAATTTTGGCGACGGTAGCCCCACTGTAACGGGCACAAGCGTAAACCACACTTATACAAGTACAGGATCTTACCAGGTTTGCCTTACACTTAGCCAGCAAAACCAACCCATTTGCGAATTTTGTGAAGATATCTGCGTAAACCAGATTGTAGCTTGTCCTGCACAAAGACATAGCAAACAGGCTAGCACCGGTGTTATTTCAGCTCCTATCGATAAAGTCAAAATGGACGGCACAATTTCCATAGTAAGTGTTTCTCCAAATCCTACCAGTTCTAACCTGGACGTAAACTTCAAGCTTATTTCAGAAAGTAATGTAAGCTACAAAGTTTATGATATGAGTGGAAAACAAGTATTAAGCGGAAATGCCGCAATGGGTGTCGGTGCACAGAAAATATCTCTTTCTGTAGAAAAATTAGTGCCCGGAACTTATCTGCTGGAAATGAACGACAGCTATACTACAACCAATACTAAGTTTACAAAAGAATAATTAATTATTGGTTTTAAAACAAGGTAAAGACCGCTCCAAAATTATTTTTGGGGCGGTTTTGTTTTCCTGGTAAACTATTGACCCAATATAGATGCAAAAATATTCCTCCGTAATTCCCAGGCTTGTTCAGCCCTCAAAGAATGCCTATCAGACTTAATACCGTACCCGCAAAGTAGAATTGAAAAGTTCCACTTAACTGCTCTGCTTGTTATTTATAAGAATCACAGCGCTTTTTATTGTAAAAATTCCACTAATAAATTATTTTTTATCTTTTTTCAGGGGTATAATCACTTATAATAAAATATCGATGTATCAAAATATAATTAAACCTTGTGGCATAATAAATAACACAGGCAAGAATCTGAAAAGGCCTTAACACTATAGTAGGAAATCACTTAAATTTTAATAATCATGAAAAAGATTTATTTATTTGCCGCAAGCGTAATGCTTGCCGCACTTGTAACACCCGGTAGGCAAGCAAACGCACAAATGAGCCATACCGCTGATTTTAAACCTTATGCCGGCCAGGATGTAGTTATTGCTTCAACCTGGGGATGTACACCATCAGGCTGGAACCAACCTGGAGAAGTCTCTAATTGGCTTGGCTTGACTGAATTGGGAATGCTAAATTGGACTGATTATGCAGGTGGTTGCGGGTATTATACCTTCCAGACACTTATTCAATTTGATATGTGTACAATACCTCCCAATGCAGTAATAGACTACGCAGAGTTGCGTCTTTTCGGAGTTCCCAGTAGTACAGTATTCCCAATGGGTAATACATGGTATCCGCCAAGTAATCCCGTCCCTTATTTAAAAAATGACGGCTCCGTACAAGAAGTAACAAGCTCATGGGCGGCCAACACTGTAACCTGGAACACAGCCCCTAGTTATACGTCTTCTGGCGCAGTAAATATACCAGTGACCTCTACGCAATGGAGTAACAGTTTTGCTCTTCCTGTAACAGGGATCACACCCGCTTCCGGAGGCAATGGATATTTAATTTCACTGAACTACGCATACACGGATATTTACAGATCGACAATATTTGCATCAAGTTTAAATTCAAATTCCGCCTTGTGGCCTGAACTATATGTCAAATATCATCTGCAATGCGATGCCAGTTATACCTATTGCAGCGACATAAACACCCCCAATACCTTCACTTTCACTGCCAATGACGGCACTTATACCAGTGATACTTATACATGGGACTTTGGTGATGGAAGCCCTACGGTAACCGGCACAAGCGCGACACATACTTATACAAGTACGGGGTCTTATACTGTTTGCCTTACTTTGAGCCAACAAAACCAGATCATGTGCCAGGACTGTGAAAATATCTGCGTAAACCAAATTGCACAACCTTGTGCACAACAAAGACATAGCAATGAGAGTAATACAAGTGTAGTCAAAGGCCCTATTGATAATATGTCATTTGATGGTACAATTGCTATAGTAAGCGTTTCTCCAAATCCTACCAGTTCCAACCTGGATGTAAATTTCAGGCTTATTACCGCAAGTAACGTGAGCTACAAAGTATATGATATGAGCGGAAAACAAGTATTAAGCGGAAATGCCGCAATGGGTGTCGGTGGACAGAAAATATCTCTTTCTGTAGAAAAATTAGTGCCCGGAACTTACCTGCTGGAAATGAACGATAGCTATACTAAAACCAACACTAAGTTTACAAAAGAATAATTAATTATTGATTTAAAACAAACTAAGAGGCCGTCTCAAAATTGTTTTTGGGGCGGCCTTTCTTTTTTAAAATGTAAATGAATTGAAGGTAAAACAGGCTAAATAGTTTTCATATGTCTATAGGAAAATTATTTATTTACTAACCAATGGCCAATACATCTATCGCTTTTTGCGCAGCAAGTTGTCCGGCCTCTTTTTTGTTATAACCGCTGCCACTTGCCACAAGCACTCCATCCAGCATAATACCGACTGTAAATAATTTCCGGGCACCTTCCATTTTTTCATCCAGTGTGTCAAAACTTAGTACATGATTATTCTTTTGCGCCCAGCTAAGCAATTTGTTCTTAAAATTGGTATCTGTACTTTCAAGTATGTCGAGGTCTATATAAGGCCGGATGATCTGTTTAATAATAAAACTACGGCATTTAGGAAAACCTTTGTCAAGGTAAACGGCGCCTATCAATGCCTCGAGGGCATTACCAAAAATATGGCTGCGGCCAAGGCCCTTGTCGTTTCGGTTATACTGCACCATTTTATTAAGGCCCATGCGCATCGCCACCTGGTTCAGCGTTTCGCGCCGCACGATCTTCGACCTCAATTCTGTAAGATAGCCTTCCGGCTGATAGGGATATTTTTTAAAAAGATGTTCTGCAATAATAGCGCCCAATATAGCATCACCCAAAAATTCAAGACGCTCATTATTTTTTTCTGTATCCTCCAGTTTCGAACGATGCATCAAAGCCAACTGGTAATACTGCAAGTGAATAGGGGTGAACCCTAAAAGGTGTTCCAGTTGCAGCGATAACTGCTTGTTTGGGGAAAAAAGTTGCAGGATGCGAGATGTGAACCGTCGCAATTTATTCTTCTATTTTTTTGAAGATAACAGATGCATTATGGCCACCAAAACCAAAAGTATTACTAAGCGCCGCACGCACTTTCCTCTTCTGCGCATTGTGAAAAGTGAAATTGATCCTCGGATCAAAGGCGGGATCATCAGTAAAGTGATTTATGGTAGGGGGCACAGTATCGTTCACTACTGCAAGTATGCTTGCAGTGGCTTCTATAGCGCCCGCAGCACCTAACAGGTGCCCTGTCATAGATTTTGTAGAGCTGATATTGATATTGTAAATATGCTCACCAAACACACGCTGTATAGCAGCTACTTCACTTATATCGCCCAGCGGAGTAGAAGTGCCGTGCACATTAATATAGTCGATATCTTCTGGTTTCATCTCTGCATCCTCAAGCGCATTTTTCATCACATTATAGGCCCCAAGCCCTTCGGGATGAGGAGCTGTAAGATGGTAAGCGTCTGCACTCATGCCCCCTCCGGCTACTTCAACAATAATGTTGGCACCGCGTCGTTTGGCATGTTCATACTCCTCCAGAATAATAGCACAACCACCTTCGCCCAACACAAAACCATCCCTGTCTTTATCAAAAGGGCGGCTTGCGGTTTGCGGAGAACCGTTGCGCTCAGAAAGCGCTTTCATAGCGTTAAAACCTCCGATACCTGCTTCTGTTACCACAGCTTCAGAGCCACCGCATACAAAAGCGTCAGCCTTGCCTAAACGGATATAATTGAATCCGTCAATAATAGCATTGGTTGAAGAAGCGCAGGCACTTACTGTTGCAAAATTGGGGCCGCGAAATCCATACTTCATAGATATCTGGCCGGCAGCAATATCCAGTATCATTTTAGGAATGAAGAAGGGATTGAACCTGGGCGTGCCATCCCCTGCATTGTAGTTTCTCATCTCTTCAATGAAGGTGATCATACCGCCGATACCGGATGCCCAGATAACACCTACCCTGTCATGATTGATCCCTTCGTCGTTCAGCCTGGCGCTCTTTACCGCTTCATCAGCCGCAATAAGGGCTATCTGTGAAAAACGGTCGAGCTTACGGGCTTCTTTGCGCTCCAGGTAATCTTCCGGATTGAAGTTTTTGAGTTCACATGCAAATTTGGTTTTGAATTTTGTTACATCAAATTGCTTGATGAAATCGGCACCCGAAACACCATTAACCAATCCGTTCCAAAAAGCCGGTACGGTATTACCTAATGGAGTAAGGGCACCGATACCGGTGACGACAACGCGTTTGAGCGGTAAATTCATTTAAACAAATCTGTTACTGTGATAAATTACTTTACGTGTTCTTCCAGGTAGGTTACAGCCTGTCCAACAGTAGTGATGGTTTCAGCTTGTTCGTCCGGGATGGAGATATTGAATTCCTTTTCGAATTCCATAATCAATTCTACTGTGTCGAGAGAGTCGGCACCTAGGTCATTAGTAAAACTAGCCTCCGGAGTTACCTCTGATTCATCAACACCCAGCTTGTCCACAATAATTTTTTTTACGCGATTTGCAATTTCAGACATGGTTAATGCTTTTAATTTTTATGCTGCAAAAATATACTTTTTGGCAAAATGAAAAAGAGAATAAAATAATTAAAAAGACTTATTATTCGGCCCAAAGATACAATTACAAATGAAATTTAGTGTATTCATATTATTTAGGGCATTCATATTATACATTATTCCTTATTTCGTCCACAATTTTACCATCCTTCATAGTAAATGTCCTGTCAGTCATTTGCGCCAGTGCTTCATTATGTGTTATCATTATAAAGGTTTGCCCCAGATTTCGCCTCAGTTCCAGGAACAATTGATGGATAGCACTTGCATTGGCGCTGTCTAAGTTACCCGTTGGCTCGTCAGCCATAATGATAGATGGTTTATTTATCAAAGCCCTTGCAATAGCTACTCTCTGCTGCTCACCTCCAGACAATTCAGATGGTTTATTCTCCGTTCGCTGCTCAAGCCCAACTATTTTCAGCATTTCTGATGCTTCATGCAAGGCTTCTTTTTTGCCTTTGCCATTTATCCATAAGGGTATGGCAACATTTTCAACAGCACTGAATTCAGGCAACAGGTGATGAAACTGGAATACAAAACCTATATGTTTATTGCGGAACCTAGCCTGTTTTTTAGCCGGCAACTGAAAAATATCTGTATCGTCTATCCTCACCGACCCACTGTCTGGCTTATCTAAAGCGCCCAGTAAATGTAATAATGTGCTTTTGCCTGCCCCCGACGGACCTATTATAGATACTATTTCGCCCTTTGTTACGTTTAATGATACATCATTCACAACTGTAAGAGTGGAATACTTTTTGATGAGACGGCTAGCAGAAAGCATAATGTAAAAATGCCCTAAAATGGCAGTAAAAACAATTAATTGTTTAAGAATAATTTTTTATTTCGATATCTTAAATCTAAAGTATTTAAATGTTAAAGTAATAAAATTTGTATTTCTTGATTGAAACCTTACATTTGCGGAAATTAATAATAAAATACTGACAAACATAATATGTTTTGGACATTAGAATTGGCCTCACATCTCGAAGACGCTCCCTGGCCTGCAACAAAAGATGAGCTTATAGATTATGCCATTCGTTCCGGAGCTCCATTAGAAGTAGTTGAGAATCTCCAGGAACTGGATGATGAAGGAGAAATTTATGAAGGCATAGAAGACATATGGCCTGACTATCCTACACAGGAAGATTTCTTTTTTAACGAAGATGAGTATTAAGCATTTTTAAAAAAATGGGTCCTGTCTCATCAGAGATAGGACTTTTTATTTTACAATAGTACATCTCGTTTGCGTTTTAATATATTTAGTCATTGCCTGATCGTATTTTCAACGATCAGTGCTTTAAGTAAATTTACTTATCATCCTGCTTTTAGGATAAATGAAAAGGAGCATAATTTTCTATCAATATAATAAGGGACGTTCATTAGTAGATATGCCTGGAAATGAAATTAAGCATTGTAATGAGTCCGAATCTTTGCCTGGCAACATAAATGCAATAGATGATGTGCTTTCTGTTGTAAGACCGGCCATGAGAAGGTTCGCAACAAAATGATCACCTCTGGATAATAAGAATAGTAAATCGTTGCAAACTTTTTCATAGGGTCATGTTCAGGCCGCGTACTATGCAGAATTACCACTGGGACGACTGAGATGTTTTTTCAGTAGATTCTTTTTTAAGCCTTTTACGATGTGCATGCATTTTGCTATTTCTAAGCTCTCTTCTTTTTTTTCTTTGCGATCTTCTTATCATTTTTAGAATTCTAAAAATCAGCAATTCCAAAAACTGTATTATTATTGTTAGTATAGACCCGTATACGATTACATTTTTGAAAAGGGTAAATACAGGTATATGGGGTTGCTTATATAAAATATAACATGCTATAGCTCCTGCAGATAACGCAAACCAAAACAGAATGTTTTTGGTTTTAAAACTTCCAGAAGATCTTTCCGTATCAGTCATATTCTATTTATATGAGCATTAAAAATACTCATTAAACTATTATTTCAAAATAATTGTATGGATAATAACAATTTAAAAATATTACATTATGTTATATCTTATAACATTAAAATGAAAAGAATTTAATCTTTTACAAACTTCGCAAACTGTTTACTACCGGGCGCTGACAGGGACACAACCGTGTATACCCCCGGAGGAAGAGAAGATATGTTGAGTTGTGTTACTATACTGTTTTCTGGCCTATAAGTTTGTTGTAATACGCCGCATATGTTATAAATGCAAACTAGCTGGACATTTTCAGCATCCACAAATAAAATATTTGAGCTGGGATTAGGGTATATTTTCAAGGTATTTTCATTGGGCGAAACAAATTCCACACCATTGGGATTAACGGCCAATTTATATAGCTCCGTACCGAGTGTATTATCATAGTAGCCAGCAAAAAAAAGATTATCGTTTACTAAAGTGAAAGGGGAGGCTAATAATTTATCTGCAGTAATGGTAAATGTACTGGTGACATTTGAGCCGGGATAGCCCACCTGGAAAATACCGTTGCTATCAGTACCATCAAAATACCAAACGTTTACTTTGCTGGTGTCGAAAGACTTGAAGTATAGATTCCCTCCCACCGGCAGCAGTTGGGTGACATAGGGCTCTGAAGCTAAAGCAAAGGTCTTTAAAATCGAAGTGCCGGCCGGTGTGCCGTCACTTTGCCATAGTGTGCTTCTTGCAGGCAGAGGATTTTCGACTTGACCACTAAAATATAGTTTGTTGTTAAATGCTGTAAGATATATCTGGCGATGGTGTATATCCTCGTTTGGAATTTGAGAATTGTTGAATATAGAATCTTTTATCACCTGGGTGCCACCTTGTGTGCCATCGCTTACCCACAAAAAAGTTCCGCCACCATAATAAGAAGCAGTGCAAAAATAATAGTTATTATTCAGCATGGCATAGTCTAAAAAATTCTGGAGGCCATCTATTATTTCAAAAGTTCCTGCACTTGTTCCATCACTTATATAGACTCCGCCTGTGGTCGAAAAAATTACTTTATCATTAAAGGGCATGAAATATTGCGGGCTCGAACCTGTTGCACCCAAAACAATATCTTGTACCATCACCGTTCCGGCATCGGTGCCATCTGTTGTCCATAATTCTGTGCCATGCACACCATCATTCGCGGCAAATAGTACCTGGTTATTGATTGCAGCAATAGCAGCATTAAGAATAACAGGCGAGTTGATGCTGCCGGAGTCTGGCGTTGTGTTGATGTCTTTTATCATTTGTGTATTGGCAGCAGTGCCGTCACTTACCCATAGTTCGGTGCCATGCACTCCGTCATTGGCCGCAAAAAACAGCTTGTTATTCATTACTGTTAGATAATAATCATTATAACTAACAGGAATACTTCCCACTCCGGGGCCGGTATTTATATCAATAACCATTTGTGTGCCGCTGGCAGTGCCGTCGCTTGCCCACAATTCATTGCCATGCAAGCTATCATTTACAACAAAATATACTTTATTGTTAAGCACTTTAAAGCCTGCAGGCACACTGCTGCCGTTAGCATTAACAGGAAAATTTTTCAATAACTGTGTGCCGGATGTGGTGCCATCACTTATCCACAACTGAGAGCCTGCCGTGAAAATAAGTTTGCCGTTACAGGCAATGCTCTCACTAAAAGATGTAGAGCCAGCGCCCGGAGTAATATCATCGACAAGTTGCGGGCTTTGTGCATAAGATTGCAAATATGTGATGCTTATAGCAAAAATGGCAAGGATCAGTTTTTTCATTTTTTATATTTTTGTGAAAATCGTTTAAACGTTTATTGTTTAATAAAAGTGATAGCTTTTTGTTCTGATGCATCTCTGTATAGGATATAATACATACCATCAGGCAAACCGGCAATATCAATTTGTGTTTTGCTTTGATATACATCTGATATTGTATTTACGGCCTGCCCCATAGTATTGTATATCACAAGTTGCCCGCTTACATTGCTATTGATCTCTAAAAAAATCATATTATGTGCAGGGTTAGGATATATTCGTACCTGGCTATTCTTGTTTACCATGTTAGATACCAACAAAGGTGGCAAGGGATTATAATAAATATTCCAGGCAGTATCAGCAACTACGTTAATGCTATCAAAACTAGTGTTGGGACATCCGTTATATGGCAAAGGGTTGGTGGTTACCAAAGCCATTACAACTTTTTCCGATGATCCTGCATTAAGGGTAAAATCATTGCTTGTAATAATGAAACGCCGGTCGCCGGGAGGGTTTTGAGACGTGCATTCCGACCATTCAGATGTATCCGACGGGTCTCCCGGGAATACATAATTTGTATTTGTACCCATACCATATCCGGTAGAGGCTATACCATAACCCTGATAATCATTCACAACATGTGTGCTATCTCTCCACATTGAACGCAAATAATTATTATACTCACCAGCCGCTGCCGGGTTGCCCTGAACTGAAAAATCATTATTAAAATACATAAAACTACCGGCTGGAACAATGACCGAAGGAGGATTATCGCCCGGTAACACTACCATGGTAACACCTGCAGTAGGGATCATGGTGCCGTAAGAATTCACCTGGCCGCTTCCATCTATGGGATTACCATTATAAATTATCCCCATCCTGTATGTGGAATCAAAACCTATATAATCATCAAAACCCCAGCCCAGGTCCATATCAGCAAATTGTCCTATCCTGTAATTAGTATAATTATTGGATGAACGGTTAAAAATGGTATATTCATAATAGATAACATTGTCTATTAATGTGCCCCTGCTATAAGCATAAGCCATAGCATGTACCTCAACCTTCAATGGGACGCCATTTGTTTGCGTATGTGTAGGTCCGTTATCACTGAATACCCACCACAGGGCCTGGTCGCCCTTAATTGCCGGGTAATCTCCCTGCAGAGGATTATAAACACCGTCATTATTCACATCAACGAAGGGCGCCATATCCTGGCTTATTGTAAGAGCAGTGCTGAAACCACCTTGTGCGTAAGGATTTCCTTTTGCAGGCCATGTCAGGATATCAACAGGTGTATTAGTTGTGGTATGTGTTGTCGTTGCAAGAAAGGTAACAATATCGCTTTCGTTCACCTTCCATATCTTAGCCCATCCCTGGGAGTTTAAATAAGTCAGGCTATCGTTAGTATCCAATGGCCCAGGCCAGTAATCGTTACCATTCTGCCTGTACATTTGTGCAGATACATGCAAATTATTTCCGGCGTCAAAGCCAGACATCCACAGCGAGCCGGTGAAAGATATATCGCGGCCGGAACCTTTGGGAAATTCACACTGCGCAACCTGCGAAATGGGGTTCCACCACATATCTCCATGCACCAGTACGGCGGCATTTATATTGTTTATGTCCACATAGTCAATTGTGGAGAACGGGCTTTGGGCAAAACATTCCAGACCTGCAAATAAGGCAATAAAAAAAGCTAAATAGAATTGGTTTTTCATCAGAAGACAAGTTTTGTATACACTATAGACGGAAAAGAATAAGTTCTCCCCCCAATGGCGTGATATATAATTGTAAGTTTAAAATAATGGCCAATGTAACTATTGTACAAAATGAGTTGATTTGCAACGAAATCAGTATTTTTAAGCATGGAAAGATCTAATGTGCGCCCTGCAAATGATTTGAGCCCGCAGGAACGGGAATATGAAAACAGCATCCGGCCACAGACCATTGAAGAATTTTCAGGACAGCCACAATTAATCGAAAACCTGCGCATTTTTATAAAAGCCGCCAATTTGCGTGGCGAAGCCCTGGACCATGTTTTATTTCATGGCCCGCCCGGATTGGGAAAAACTACGCTTTCCCGCATTGTTGCAAATGAGCTTGGGGTAACTATAAGGGAAACGAGTGGCCCTGTGATAGAAAAGCCTGCCGACCTTGCAGGCCTGCTTACAAGCCTCGAGCCTCGTGATGTGCTTTTTATAGATGAGATACATAGATTAAGCACGGTTGTAGAAGAATACCTATATGCCGCTATGGAAGATTTTAAGATAGATATTATGATCGATACAGGACCGGCGGCTCGTTCCATCCAGCTTAGCCTTCATCCCTTTACTTTGGTGGGGGCTACTACAAGGTCCGGTTTATTAACAGCGCCACTTCTATCACGTTTCGGCATCAAATCAAGGCTTGAATATTATACAGCGGACGTACTGCAACGTATAGTGATACGTGCTGCAAAATTACTGAATGTTAAAACAACATCAGATGCTGCTATGCAAATAGCAAGTCGCAGCCGCGGCACGCCGCGTATAGCCAATGGCCTCTTAAGGCGCATGAGGGACTTTGCGCAGGTTCTGGGAAACGGCGTGATAGACATGGCTATCGTGGAACATGGCTTAAGGGCCTTGAATGTAGACGAAAGTGGCCTGGACGATATGGACAATAAAATACTTACCACACTTATAGATAAGTTTAAAGGAGGTCCCGCCGGCATCAGTAATATTGCAACCGCTGTGGGTGAAGAATCCGGGACCATAGAAGAAGTTTATGAACCTTTCCTCATACAGGAAGGCTATATCATGCGTACGCCGCGTGGCCGTGAAGCAACAGATAAAGCCTATAAACATTTAGGAAGAAAAAGGGTTGACAGTAGGGGGGATTTGTTGTTTTAATTGATTTTTAAAAACGTTTTCAAATTATCATCTGCTTTTTTCAAATTATTTACATCAATTACTCCCAGCTTTCCCTTTATTAATAATCTGTCTAAAGTAGCAATTTTGGAAACTCTTAATAGTGATTGTTTTTGATTCCATTCATTGGATCAGGATTCAAAACTATGTCAAAAGATTCAGGCCGTTTTATTTGAGAAGTAATAAATAGTACAGTAATTTCATCAGCAGTACTTCCTATTACTAATGCCGGTCTTAATTTATTTCCTGTTAAATCGGAAAATGGGAAAAGTACAAGAACAATATCGCCTTTACCATTAATATCTTTCTTTAAGATCATCTAAAGAATAAAGGTCTTCATCTTCATTAAGAAACTCAAATGCCTTGGAATTGCTCATTATATTTTCAATTCCTTTCTGAAGATTTGTTTCATCAAATTTCTTCAAAACAAAATCTGCGAAATCGGCAATTTCTTCGGCTTTATCGTCCGGTAGCTTGCTAATGGCCGAAACTGTTTTTTCTATAATTTCATTTTTTGACATTACATATCCCTTTAATCCAAAGTTAAGATAGTTTAGGAAAATGATTATTATTTATTTACCGTGCTTACTTTTGCCCTCAAATAAAATTCCAATTGGAAGACCACAGAAAAAGGAAAGCTGTCGCTCTATGGTTGCTGGCAGGCGTTTTCATGATAATTGTGCAAACTTTGCTGGGAGGCATTACACGCCTCACAGGTTCGGGCTTGTCTATTACAGAATGGAAACCTATTATGGGGGCCATCCCACCCCTGAATGAAAAAGAATGGAATCTGGCATTTGACGGATATAAACACACCGGCCAGTTTAAATACCTGAACAGTGATTTTACTTTAAGCGATTTTAAATTCATCTTTTTCTGGGAATGGATCCACAGGCTATGGGCAAGGTTGCTGGGAGTTGTTTTTATCGTAGGTTTCATATGGTTCCTGGTAAAAAAATATTTTGATAAGGGAATGATGCAACCCTTTATCATTCTGTTTCTACTTGGTGCATTGCAGGGGGTTATAGGGTGGATCATGGTGATAAGCGGCTTAAACGACACCCATTTGTACGTAGACCATATAAGGCTTGCCACCCACTTCGTCGCAGCCATGATATTGGCTTGTTACACTCTGTGGTTTGCATTGCAGCTTTTGATACCGGCAGAACAAAGAGTTACCGATAATCGCCTGCATAATTTCACCTTAATTATCATAAGTTTGTTATTCCTGCAGTTGGTATATGGTGCTTTTATGGCAGGGCTGAAAGCTGCCACATCTGCACCAACATGGCCCACCATTAACGGTGAATGGATACCCGGCAAACTGTTTTCGGAAAGCCTGATAAATAACAATATTAATGTCCATTTCATTCATCGGGAACTAGCGTATATCTTATTTGTATTGCTTATATGGTGGTTTGTAAAAGCATTGAAATTGAGTAAAATAAAAGCCCAACCCTTATTTAAAAAGAGCTTAAAATGGCCGGCAATTCTAATAGTCCTGCAGTTATTATTAGGTATATGCACCATATTAAGTGCCCCAACTATGGTTGTAGGCAAATTCGGACAATACCAGTTTTTGGCAGAATTGCACCAGCTTACGGCTATGTTCCTGTTGATGTCATTGCTGGTAAATTTATATGTTGTTAAAAAAACAACTTACTAAACCTGGCTGTTATATTTCTTACAGAAAAATTGTAGATTGTAATTTGATGGCCTTAACAGCCCGTATATATATACATGCGCAAAACGCTGCAAAACATATATTATTTCCTGCCCGTGCAATTGCTATTGCTCCATTTTCGCAAATACCAGGTACTACTGGTTTTCTGGATCATTTTAATTGCAACTATCACCGGCAATTTTGCTGCACATTTTGGCGCTGCTTCATTGTTCCTTGCCCCTGAATATCTTGGCAATATCAACTTTCTTAGCATGATGTTATTGGGCGGTGCAATGGCGGTATTTGTAATGGCATGGCATATCACCACCTTTATCATCCATAGCAAGCGTATTCCCTTTATGGGGGCAACCCACCATAGTTTCCTGGTTTATTGTTTAAATAATTCCGTCTTACCAATAGTTTTTTTTGTTTTTTACTCCATTATCAGCGTCAGGTTCCAGTTATATTACGAACATACCTTAGCCCGGAAAGTATTATTCCTGCAAATAGGGTTTTATTTAGGATTGCTTATTATTACAGTTATCTCTTTCGCTTATTTTTTCAGGGTAGGCCGCGACCTGTTAAAGGTTTTATTATCCAAGATTACTAACCCTTCACGTATCCGCGAGATTGTACCTTACGATACGCTTGACTATGAAATTGACATCCTGAGGGCCAGGACTTACCTGTCTGAATATTTTCACATAAAAAGATTTGCCGACCTTGAACCCTTTCCCCCACGTTTATTGAACACCGTATTACGCAGGCACCATCGCAATGCCATTTTTGCTACCATCGTTGCATACCTGGTTTTGCTGCTACTTGGTATTTTTATGGAAGAGCCTCTTCTGCGTTTTCCTGCCGGTGTGGGTTTCCTTTTTCTCTTTTCAATTACAATGGGCATAGTAGGCTCCGTAAAATATTTTCTTAAAAGCTGGGAAACGATCGGTTGGATATTATTCACAGTTGCAATGTACTGGATGGTGGAATGGCGGATATTTGACCTTAGAAGTATAGCCTACGGCCTTGATTATCATGCAGCAGCAAAACAACCTGTTTATGATTATAAGCACTTGCACGATCTTTTTTCGAAGGAACGTTATGATGCTGATAAAAGATCAGAAGAAGCCAGGCTTGAAAAATGGAAGATAAAGGCTGGTAAATTGAATGCAAATCCGCCATTAGTAGTGATAAGTGTCAGTGGCGGCGGCTCCCGTGCAGCCTATTGGGCCTTCAGGACCTTACAATATATAGACAGTATCAGCAACGGTAAATTATCGGCAAATACTGTTTTATTGACAGGAGCATCCGGCGGAATGATAGGCGGTGCGTATTGGCGCAGCATTCATGATGCTTACAACGAAGGGGCAATAAAAGATCCATATGCTGCAAAATACCAGGAAAACATTGGCAAGGACCTGCTGAACTCAATTATTTTCTCCCTGGCAACCATCGACCTGATTTCCCCATTTAATAAAATATCAATTGCCGGGTATTCTTACACACGCGACAGGGGCTATGCCATGGAACAAGAAATAATCCGTAATACAGAAGGACTACTCGATAAAAATATCGGCGATTTCAAAGAAAAAGAATCAAACGGAAGCATACCTGAAATGATCATTAATGGGACCATTATTAATGACGGCAGGAAACTAATGATATCATCTCAGCCTATTGGTTTTTTAACACAACCTGCATATTCCTTAAATTACAATACCGACCCCCCAATTGATGCAGTAGATTTTGCCACTTTGTTCGCCGGTCAAAATCCATATAATCTGCGGCTCACGTCTGCTTTACGCCTCAATGCTACTTTCCCCTATATTCTACCCGTTGTAAAACTTCCTTCCAAGCCACAAATCAACCTGATGGATGCAGGTATGAGAGATAATTTCGGTATCGAAGTGGCCAGCCGTTATATGTATGTATTGCGCGACTGGATGGAAAAAAATACATCCAATGTCATTTTCCTTGAAATACGGGATACAAGAGAATACCACATGGTCGAGCCCTCTACAGGATCTAATTTATGGGATATGTTATCTGATCCGCTATTTATAGTGCAAAACAAATGGGAAGTTTTCCAGTCATACTACCATACTTACCTGAAAGATTATGCCCCCTCTTTTATGAATGATAAGCTACACATCATATCGTTGCAATATTTCCCCCAGGAAAGCAAAAAAACGGCTGAATTAAATTTTCACCTTACACAAAAAGAAAAAGAAGATATTTATTCATCTGTAAACCATCCTGTCAATGCGCAGGCGATAAAAGATTTACTCCGCTTATTAAATTAGCTTTTACTTTTACAAAATGAAAGTTACAGGATTCGCGTTCATCAGGAATGCCTTGAAATATGACTACCCGGTAGCAGAAGCTATAAGATCTATACTACCAATTTGTGATGATTTTGTAATTGCAGTAGGTAATTCCGAAGATGGCACATTGGACCTGGTGAAAAGTATCGACCCTAAAAAAATAAGGATCATAGAAACGGTTTGGGATGATTCATTGCGCGAAGGCGGCAGGGTGATGGCAGTAGAAACAGATAAAGCTTTCCAGGCAATAGGGCCCGACGCTGATTGGTGCTTTTGCATACAGGGCGATGAGATGGTGCACGAAAAAGACCTGCCTAAAATAAAAGAAGCCATGCTGAAATGGAAAGACGATAAGAATGTAGATGGTTTGCTTTTTAAATGGTATCATTTTTATGGCTCTTATGATTATATAGGCAATTCATTATCCTGGTTTGATAAAGAAATAAGGGTAATTAAAAATGACAAAAGCATTTATGCCTACCGCGATTCCCAGGGTTTCCGGAAGGGCAATAATGAAAAGCTAAGGGTAAAACCTGTGGATGCCGCTATCTATCATTATGGCTGGGTAAAGCATCCCAGGGAAATGCAGAGAAAACAAGCAAAATTTCATTCACTGTTTCATGACGACGAATGGGTAGAGAAAAACATGGGCAAAGTGGAAGAGTTTGATTACGCAAGTCATATCGATTCTCTCGAAAAATTTACAGGAACACATCCCGCAGTAATGCAAAAACGCATTAGCGAGAAAAACTGGAAATTCGATTATGATATTTCCTACAACAAATTGCCCCTGAAAAGACGTCTGAAAAAATTCGCAAAAGAAAAATTAGGCTTGGATTTCAGTTATAAAAATTACAAAATTGTTTGACTGCCATTTTCTAAATTATTTTCGCTTGCAGCCTTTATTGTCATAAGCTCCTTAAGTATCACACACCATAATATAATGCAGGGAATAACCTTGATTGTATAAGGAGTGAAAAAATTGTCTTTAATAAAATGTGGGAATATATCTGTTACACTTAGTGTTGTTAGTAAGAAAGCAATAAACAACAGTACATATCTCCACGTCTGTGGTTTTTGCGAGAAATACCATACTCCCACCCCTGCCATCGCAATTACAAACGTAGGCGATTCTGCCTTGTGATTAAAAATAATTACCCAGATCAGCATGCTTGCCACTATCAAAAGCCTGTACAATTCATTCTTATACAAACGCCATCGGGCAAGTGGCAGAAGGAACAGCACAATACCAACCAGTGTAACGTAAGTCTTCACACCTTCTATACCAAACCATGAATGCAACCAGCCCATAACAGACAAACCATAAGAGGTAGATTGGTCTGCTGCCAGCAGGGTAGCCCAATTATGATATTGCCATATTAGAGTATTAAATGGAGTGAATGGCACAGGAAGAAAAAAGAACAGAACAGACCAAAAAACAGACCATGCAATAAATTTTATTTTACCGGGGTAAAAAAGGAACAGGCAAAACCCGATTGCTCCGTAAACTTTTATAAGTGTTGCCAATACCAGCCAGAGCGATGCCCATTGCACTTTCCCTTTTTGTAGAGATATGTAAGCAAATAATAAAAGTCCCGCCAGCAGTGCATTACTTTGTTCGTTCTGAATACTTGTAAGTTGCTCTATCAATATAAAAGCAAGGAATAAATTTCGGTTCCTGTCAGAAAAGGGTAACTGCCTGATGGCGAAAAAGAGCACAAGAGAATTTATTAAATTCCATATCAGCAGCCCTGCAAAATCGGGCAGGTAAGCTAATGGTGCAAATAAAACGGAAAAAGTGGGGCTGTATTTATAAAGGTCCCAATATTCTGATGGGTATATGATATAGAGGTTCTTTCCTTGTATAAGATGATACCAGGATTGTTTAAAAATGATGTAGTTATTGTAGTGCGTTATCGTTGACCCAATATAACGTTTCATGGTATCCAGGTTGTTCACAATATCATTGCCGGGCGGTGCTTTGTCGGGCATGTTGAAAGTATGGGAACCAAGGGCAATATTTTGAATGGTTGTTACTAATGCCAGGAACACAAATACCCACAAGATAGTGCGTGTCTTAAGCAGGAAAGAAATAACGTTTGACCATTTGGACATATCAGGTTTGAAAATACTACTCCTGCAGATAGTATGCAAATATTGCAGGATACTTGGGAATTAAACAACTTCCCATTAATATGAATTTGCGATCCAATACAGTGGGTCTTTATCAAGAACTCTTTCAGCGGCTATCAGGTCCATATGTAATATTCTGTCTTGTTCCATCATGGGTACTTGCATTCGAAAGCCCTTGTGTAATCTTTCTAAAAGTATGGAACTCTTCGCCGGGTGGCGCATATCCAATGCCTGGGCAGCACAAAGCAGCTCTATGGCAAGCACACGTTGCACATTCTGCACCACCCTCCTTAGTTTGGTGGCTGCATTAGCGCCCATGCTTACATGGTCCTCCTGTCCGTTACTGCTCACAATACTATCCACTGATGCGGGCATACAAAGTTGTTTGTTCTGGCTCACTATTGCGGCAGCCGTATATTGGGCTATCATAAAACCACTATTCAAACCCGCATCGGGGGCCAGGAATGGAGGCAAGCCACGTTGCCCGCTGATAAGCAGGTAGGTGCGCCGTTCTGAAATATTTGCCAGTTCCGCCAAAGCAATGGCCAGGAAATCAAGGTGCAATGCTAAAGGCTGCCCATGAAAATTGCCCCCACTCATTATTGCATCCTCATCATGAAACACGATGGGGTTATCAGTAACCGAATTTATTTCTATTTC
>Ga0206829_10160_pt1 | contig 24654 bp, 20 predicted proteins | sample Alteio_BWOrgCont_75_FD_152862 | JGI IMG/M metagenome (GOLD analysis project Ga0206829, IMG submission 152862) | Enriched cells from forest soil in Barre Woods Harvard Forest LTER site, Petersham, Massachusetts, United States -... | ecosystem: Environmental > Terrestrial > Soil > Temperate forest >... | reverse complement strand
AGCAAATACAGTTATCAAACTACCAAGCCCCCTAAAAGGTAAACTGAATAGCTTCTTTCCTAAAACCGCATACGTTTTTTTCATAAAATAAGTCATAAATTAATTATGTAATAAACCAGATCATTTTTTTGTTACTTTTCCAACCTGCACAATACCGGCCGTGTCTTTAAATACGATAAAATAGTTCCCTGGCATAAGCGTTTGAAGGCTTAGCTGTGTAATGGCTTGGTTAAGGGGCATATTCAATACTGTCTTTCCAAGCATGTCTGTTATAAGCGCCTGGAATGTTTGCCCATGGAATGCTTTGTCGGTTTCTATCATTAAATAATCCCCAACCGGGTTGGGGTAGAGCCGAAAATGCTGCGCAGGTAGAGTGGATATCCCACTGGTAAATTCGAGTGATAGATTATCTACGGTCAGGTATGAACACAGGCCACCGCTGGCACAGCCACCCGTTAATGATACCGGAGTCCATTTGGTCGGGAAAATATTTATGGTAATACTGTCCGGGGCATTGCTGCTTGTGTAATTAATAGAGCAGTTGAACGCAGTATAAACAGAGTCTGTAGTAGGTTCGGCCATACCGGAGCCGACTGTATCCTCACTTGCGGACACGCTGTTCCACTTAGTAAGGAAAACCTGGATCAATCCAGTATCGAATGCTGCAGCAGATCCGGGCGCCAACACGTTGCCTGTATATTGGTAGTAACCATTCAATGCCGATGGCTTTGACGACAAGGACGCCCTTTGCCTTACCCAGTCGTCCGTATAGCTATACCACCTTGATAGCGTGAGTGCATACATGCCATGCTCGGCCAAAGAATCTCTCCATGTTCCAAAAAAATCAATATTGGGTATATCAGAATTTGAAATAAGGTGTTCCCAGTTATATAACCTGAGTTTGCCCGCTGAATCCGTGTACCAGTTTTCGAAGTCAAGATTTGCAAGTTGCGCTTTTGCAACTACAGCAGATAGAGATAATGCAAATACCAACAAAGCTTTCTTCATAATAGGAGTTTTGTGAGCTAAAGTTACGTATTCCCCTTGCGCTTTTAAAAAGCAATTGTACCATTGGGGGTTTTCATTGTATCATTTGCGGGAAATGGGATACCTATTGCGCCGCCCGTATCATATTTTGCGGATCATTTTCAGAAACTCTCCTTTCTTTTGTCTGGAAACCCCGATGGTACAATTGTTCTTCATGATCACACGACCAGACTCATGGCTAATTTCCCTTAATGCATTAAAGTTACATTGCCGTTAAAATGTTCAGCAACACCGTTGTAGAATGATACATCTATCATATAAACGTACACGCCCTGTGGTTGCAGCACATTATTAAACTTACCATCCCAGCCGCGGCCATCAATATTCGTTGTTTCAAAAAGCAATTCGCCCCAGCGGTCAAATATCTTCATACTGAAACTGGTAAGGCCACGGCTCAGTAAGGGGCGTGGCAGGAAATAATCATTTATTCCATCTCCGTTGGGCGTGAAAGCATTGGGTATATCTATATAACAGTCTTTCAGTACATTAACACTGTCTGATGCGCTGCAACCTCCTAGTGTAACAGTAGCATAATAAGTGCCGGGCGCTTTTATCAGGATGCTGGGTGTTGTTTCTCCTGTGCTCCATAACCAAGTCGCCCCTGCATTGTTTGCATTCACATTGTCGACCAATGTAATAGGCGCTGCATTGGGGCACATCACCGTGTCAGGCCCCAGGTTTATGGTGGGGTATGCATTTACCTGTATGGTTTTAGTGACAGATGTATCGGGGCAAAAACGATAATCGCTCACGAATTTAATAGTGAAGGTGCCGGGTACATCATAAGCATGGTCCACAGGATTGCGGTCGAAAATGGTGGTATTCTCATTATCACCAAAACTCCATATTAAACCGGTATTGCCTTCATTTAAATAGTTGCCTGTAAAAGTTATCCCTTTACCCTGGCAAAATACACTGTCACTTATTGTGAAACTAATATAAGGCAATGAATCCACTTCAATAATATGATATACAGTGTCATAACAAGGTACAAAATCAGCTACTGCCAGCATTACCTTATATAATCCCGGTTCTGTAAAAGTATGTACTGTATTGGTAGTAACATCGCTTGTACCATCAGAATAACTCCAATAATAGCTTGGGCTGATACCATTGCGAACTGTCGTGATAGAAGTATTAGTAAATGCTACCTGCCCTCCCTGGCAAATACTATCCTTATCGGTTGTATAACTTGCGTGCAAAGGATGCAGGAGGTTAATAGCTTGTGTGTTCGAATCATTACAGATAGGGTTTTTGCTATATAGTATAACATTATAAATTCCCTGATTTACAAAAATATGTGTAGGGTTTGTAGCAGTATCAATACTTCCATCCGCGAATACCCATTTATAATAAAGAGCTCGTGTCGTAGTATTGGTAAACATTACCGTATCACCATGGCAGCCGTATTTTACGATATAGCTATAACCCGCGTGAACACTTGTATCAACAGTAGTTATCAACACAGAATCCTGCCACGAGCATGCCCCTTCATTAGCAGGGGTTGAAACAACAATATGATAAACCGTGTTGGAAGCAGGGCTCACAGAAGGGTTCAAAGTATTTCTGCCTGAATTAATAGTAGCAACAGGAGACCAACTGATATTATAAGTAAGCCAGGGAATTGTATTGGTCAAGGAACCATTTAAAAGATCATTAAAAGTTCCGCAGCCCACCAAATGATCAGGGAAACCGGCATTTACAGTGGCAGTAGGTACTACCAGCAAGGTAGAATCCAGACTAATTCCACATCCGTTAGTATTACTGTCAAGTACGGTTATTAAAGAAGTAGAACTGGCAGTAACGGTAACAGAAGCCCCGGCACCCGTAATAACGGCAGGGCCGTATACAACAGACCATGTGAAGGGACCGGCGCCATTGGCAGTTAGCGTTGTCCCTGCGCCCATGCCGCAATAAAAAGAAGTATCGTTTAGACTACGTGAAGCCCCCACAGGGCATGTTCCAAAATCTTCGGGGTTATTGCTAAGCCCGGAAGCTGTAACAAGGCTAAAAGCTACATTCGTACCGGTAATAACACCATCCCAAAACCCGCTGGTATTATTGGCATAAACATGATTACCTATTATAGCAAAACCACCCCCTGCTGAAGTACTTGTCTGTCCGCTACAGGCCCATGAATGGATCAATGTTCCGGAGGAATTGTATTCTTCCAGGTAGGCTGTAGTTTCCATACGTAAAATATAAAAATTACCCGCGCAGTCGCCTTGTACATCATAAGGGCCTCCAGTGTTAAAACTGCTTACGGTGGTGATCAAGGTAGCATTTGCAATGCCATCAAATCTCCATATATCTCCTGTTGCACCGACTAAACTAAAAATGTAACCGCCGCCACCACCGGGGTTTACGTCACCCGCGTTAAATCCCGTATTTACCCAAACAGTGCCATTGTAATATTCGTAGTCTATGCTCCCGTCCACTACATAAAAAGTAGGGCTGGGGCTTGCTGCATTCAGGTTTGCGTTAACGGATATACCTTCTGCGCCTGATGGAGGGACTATACTATTAAGCGAAGGATTGGTAGATGATATGGCCAAAGTTGGGTCAAAATTATAAATACCACCGGTCCCTATGTAGTAAATTAATGGTGTGCTGGAACTTGTACAGGTAGGCAATTGTGCGCCTGATTTTATACTGACTGTTGCAAAACAAAAAACAAATAGCAACAATTTGCACGAAAAACATGAAATGCTTTTCATAATTGTGATGGTTTTTAATATAGTAAATCAACGATGCTTTCTAATCTATCAACTTTAATAGCAATTTGCTACTAAAGTTACCTATTCCCCATACCCTTTTTAAAAGCTATTGTACGGTCGGTGATTTTCATTGTATCATTTGCGGGAAATGGGATACCTACTGCGCCGCAGTATCATATTTTGCGAATCAATTTTAGGAACTCTTCTTTCTTTTGCCTCGAAACCTCTATTGTACAATTGTCTTTCATGATCACATGGCCACCCTCTCCTCTTACATATTTTGTAATATACATCAGGTTTATTAGTGCCGAATGATGTATCCTGAAAAAACCCTGCTGGCTAAGCAGGCTTTCAAATTCCTTTAGCTGTTTCGATACCAGTATATTCCTTTTATCAACTAAATGAATATGAGTATAGTTCCGGTCGGCTTTGCAATACATAATATCCTGCACTTTCACCACCTGCAGCCCGTCGGCCATTGGCAGCGCAATTACCCCAGGCAACTGGTCCTCATTTTTCAATTGGCTCATTAGTAATTCATACTGGCTGGCAACACCTTTAAACTCAACGAGTTTTGCTTTTTCAACAGCCTCTATAATAGCCTGTGGCGAGGGCGGCTTGAGAATATAATCTATAGCACTGTACTTAAAAGCCCGGATGGCATGCTGATTGTGTGCTGTTACAAAAATAATTTTCAGCCTAAGATTTTTCACACAATCAAGTACCTCAAAACCGCTCATGCTCGGCATGTAAATGTCCAGGAATACAATATCTGGCTGGTGTTTCAATATGGCCTTCACACCATCTTTACCATTTGCACAGGTTTCCACAATCGTAAGGTCATTGCAATAATCAGCAATAAGCATACTGACCACGTCACGGCCGTCCTGTTCATCGTCTATTATCACACATTTAAGCATACGGATATAAAATGGTTATTTCTGTTCTTGTACCACTGCCTTGTTTGTCATTATCAAATACCCCAAAGGTATATTGTAATCCTTTTTCCTGGCTCCATGCCAGCAAGCGGGCCTCAATAAGCTTTATTCCTTTAGATTCATGTGCTCTCCCCTGCATGCCTTTCAATTCCCTGGACCTGCGCCTGCCTATCCCATTATCTTCCACTATGCAGATCAGCCTATTTTTCTCTTTTATAAATTCCACTATCAATTTCCCCGGCTGCAAGGCATCCGTGAAACCATGCCATATTGAGTTCTCCACCAGTGGCTGCAGCACTAGAGAAGGCACCTCGGTAAATGCCGGGTCAACATCTCCGCACATTTTTATTTCAAAATCAAATTTATTTTTTCAGGCGCAGCTTTTCAATATCCATATATAAACCCAGTATTTCGACTTCCTCTTCAATGGTATTCGAGGTTTTCTGAGAATTATCCAGGATCATCCTGATAAGACGGGAAAATTTCTGCAGGTAATCTACAGCCTCTGTCTTGTTTTCCCTCAGTATAAACGCCTGGATGGAGTTAAGACTGTTAAAAATAAAATGCGGGTTCATCTGCGCCCTCAGTGCCCTCAATTCCACATCCAGCAATTGGCGGGAGAATAAAGCCTGTTGTTCCGTTTTAGCCTTGGCCGTTTTAGCGCGTTGCAAAAAAACAACCGAAACAACCACCAAAACGAAAATGCAGATCGCCGAATAAAGTATCCATTTCTGCTTTTGCAATTTAAAATTTGCGCTCTGTATATTCTGTATATTTTTCAGGCTGTCTGTAAAGTGCTGCTTGTCATACTCATTTTTCATTGATAGTCTCACAATTTTTTCACTGTTCTCTTTCGAGAAAAGAGAATCTTTAACAGACCTGCTGCTATCAGCATAATCCAGGGCTTTTTTAAAATCATTGTCTTGCTTGTATGCTGCCGCAAGGCCTGTATAAGCACGCTGCATAAAACTCAATGCATTTATTTCCCTGCTTATTGCAAGACCTGCCCGGTAATGATCAAATGCTGCTCGCAGCAGGTCTGCTTTGCCGCTGGGGATCTTGACTGCAGCCATATACTTGTCAGGCGAAACAATAGTCGTTAGTTTGCTGTCGCCGGCAGCTTCTTCATTCATAATTGCTATATAACAGTCGCCAATTAAATCGTCAGACTCTGCAATGCCTACCTTATCGCCTTGTTCATTCAGTATTTTTAAGCAGGCCTCGAAATATTCCAGTGCAGCGCTATACTTGTGCTGGGCATAATAAGCCTTACCTATATTGCCTATCATTTTCGCACTCAGGTTTTTATCCTCACTATCATACGAGAGCTTTAAAGCGCTTTGAAAATATTTTAATGAACTGTCGAAGTCTTGTTGTTGTTCATACGCATTCCCGATACTTCCGTAACTATAGGCAATGCCTGCAATATTTTCAATTCCTTTATATATCTTTAAAGCGCTGTCAAAATTTGTCAACGCTGTATGTGGGTCGCTTTCATTTAAATATACATTCGCAATGTAGATGTAAGAAGCAGCTATACTTTTTTTTTCTCCGATCTGCACAAAAACATTCAGTGCTTTCAAATGGTATTCCAGGGCCTGTGGATAATAGCCCTGGTCCTTATAGCAAAGCCCTATACCATTCAGGATATGTGCAATGTTTGATTTGTAGTCGTGCTCTTCAGATATTTTAAGCGCCTCAAAAAATCTCTGCAAAGATTTTTTATAATCACCTGTTTGATAATAAATCGTAGCAATATTGGAAATGTCAGACGACACGGGTCCATAATCACCACGTTCTTTTCCTATAACTATTGCTTTTTCATAATATTCTATTGCTTTTTCGTGCTGGCGCTTGCCCATGTATATTTCGGCTATGGCACCATAAACGTATTGGATACCCTTATTCCAGTTTAGCTTCAAAGCCAGGTTCAGTGCCTGCTCGCCATATTGCAGGCCAGTATCCGCATTGCCATTGTCCATATATCCCCATGTCAGCCTTATCAGCTGTTTTACCCTGTTGCTGTCGTTTTTATTGTAACGCTCAGAATTTAGATCTTTCAGCAGAGAGTCAATTGCCTTCTGCCCTTGCGTCTGCGCATGTAAGCACACTGAAATGAAGAATGACAGGACTATATAGAGGCACTTCTTTTTCATTCAATGGTTATCATGCATAATAAATATTAGTAGCCGGGCAGTATTTTTTTAAACAATTTTCAATTTACCCGCTTTATATGATTTTTACAAATAAATGAAGACGGAATGCTATCCATCGCATCCAGGATGCCCCCATTCTCAAAACAACCAAACCAAATCAGGTAGGGCAAACCCAACGCAAGCCGCCAAAACAATCCGAAATTTATCCCCATGAAATACAGCATTTCGAAAAAGGATTTGAAAACCCCGTTTTTTGAGATGATTTTTAGTCAATTTATTTATGAATGTATGACTATGCGATTAATAATTTTAGGCCTGCTACTTACAAACAATTCATTTATACATAAACATGTTACTTAATACATTAATATAAAATTTACAAACGCCGTTTCAATGCCGTTTCAAAAAACAAGTAAATATTTTATAAATACATAACTAAAAAATAAAACTCGGTAATTTGCAAAGACTCCGGCAGATAAAAAAAGGACTCGTCTACGGTTTCAGACAAAATCCAGCATGTTCCCACATTACTCACAATTTTTATATCTTACACAACGATGAAAAAGCTCCTCATCTCTATGCTGTTCGTTTTTATATTGCTACCCCACGCTCTGGCAGAGCAATGTAAACAATGCAACTTCACCACCGGTGACATTATGACTTTTTTGGTGCTGGCGGCATTAGCATGTTTGGCCTGCGCTTTAATAGTTGCTGTGCTGGTGTTTTATGTGTTAAATAATATTCAGGCTGTAAAGAGGAAATATGTAGGCATCACATGGTGCGGGGCCATTGCAGGTGGCGCTTTGGGCTTGATGGCAAATTTCACGCATCTCTTACATACCGGCCAGGTCCACATCATGATCTATGCCTTCTTCTGTCTTTTTGTGGGTTCAACAATAGGCTATTTTCTTTCCCCCAAAAAGAAGCTACCTATTATCGGGGAACAGGCTAAGAAAGACGGTGCAAACATCAGTCAGGATTGAACAAAACATCACCCTCTCCATTTATGGAGAGGGCCGGGGTGAGGTCTAATAAACGTGTTGCCCCCCATTAATAGCATAATTAGCCCCGGTAATAAAGCTGGCCTCTTTCGATGCCAGGAACGACACTAGATGCGCGATCTCCTCGGTGCCGCCCAAACGGCCAATAGGTATCTCCGCCACTATCTTATTCCTTACTTCTTCTGCCACGGCCATTACCATATCCGTGCCTATATAACCAGGGGAAATAGTATTTACTGTAACCCCTTTACGTGCCACTTCCATAGCAAGCGTTTTGGTAAAACCGTGTATCCCGGCTTTGGCAGCAGAATAGTTAGCCTGGCCAAACTGCCCACGCTGCCCGTTCACAGAAGATATATTGATGATGCGGCCATAGTTGCGGTCACACATCTGGTTGATGACATTGCGGGTGCAATTAAAAACGCTGTAGAGGTTTGTTTTAATAACAATGTCCCAGTTCTCCTTGGTCATCTTGCGAAATTGCCCGTCACGGGTAATGCCAGCATTGTTCACCAGGATATCTATGGGAGCTGTCTCTTTTTCTATGCGCTGTATCATAGCGGCCACTGCATCAAAATCGCTTACATCAGCCTGATACATATCAAACTCATAACCTTCTTCTCTCATGCGTACAAGCCATTTCTCGGCCTTTTCCTGGTTTTGGTAATTGGCTATTACATGGTAGCCATCGCGGGCCAGTTGTTTGCACATATCAGTGCCGAGGCCACCTGTGCCGCCGGTTACCAATGCCACATATTTGTTGCTTGTATCCATATAAAGGAAGATTTTAAATAGAAAAATTTATAAACAGGCCGCAAAGGTATAAGCATTAGCTATGCTTTTATGGCTGCAACACACAAAATAATAATTATTTAAGAAATATTTATGATGTTAAGAAGAAATAATATAATCTTTAAAAAGCAATAGGTCATGATCTAATAGGTAGGTTGTATCGCCCGCAACAGAAGTGGCGTTATGATCAGCGACACGAGGATGCCTAAAATGATAATGTCTATAAACAGTATAATATCTACAGGATCGTTTATAGTATATAGAGAAATAACGATCGTAATGCTTGCTAAAACAGCAAACACGATCCAATAAGGCATTTTATTGTTTTTCGGTTTATGATAACTACTGATCTTGAACCTCATCTTATCATGCTTTAGTTTGGGGCTCCTTTCAGTGGGCATTTTTATTACGTAAAATACAAGAAGCAATAAGCCTAAAAGGGATATGGAATATTGCAGGAAAAGATATAGACGAATGCCCCCAACGTATATGTTCGAATCGGTTGCATCAGGATCTGCCAGGTTCAGATGTGTAAACGCATCCAATAAAAGATGAGACGTAATGCCAATTAGCATTGAAACTATCACAACTATGAAATGCTTTTTAAAAAAGCGCCACCAGCTAAACCCTATGATGTGCCTGAACTTATTCCCTATAAAATTGGGCAAGTTCCTGATAAGAGGGTCCCTGGCAATACCATGAAATATAAATGACACTATAATAGCCAACGGCAGATCGAACCAAAGAATGCCCAACCAGGTATGTCCATATACCTTATGGGTATCCACCATCACAAACGATTCGAAGTCGGGTATAATGCTGCCGATAACCAAACCGGAAGAAGAAAATAGTTTCTTGCGGTCATTTATAAAGGGCAAAACAGCTGCCGGGTGCGCGAAAGTAAAGGGCATTAATGAAAAAATAATTTTAAAGAGTGACCTTGGTCATTCTTATCTAGGGCAAAGATATATTTATTTGCAGCACATTAGGGCTTGATACGATTTTAGTTGTGTTAATATAATTATATTCAAAAGCGCTTTGCTGCTATTTATGCTTTATTCTTATTTATTAACAATAATAAATTAATTTTCAAGTCTGGTGCGGTTGTATTTAATTAATTTTGCCGGGAAAAGTTTAAGATAAAAAGAAATTTATGAATGCCACAAAACCAAAGCTTCCTAGTATAGTATTTGTAGAGGACGAGCCATATATGAGGATGCTTGTAAGCTATTCGCTGGAAGAAAATTTTACAGTCACCAGTTTTGATAATGGTTTAGACGCTTTAACATTTTTGCAGGAAGGCAATATACCCGATGTAATGGTTTTAGATCTTAACACACCTAAACTGGATGGCCACCAACTGCTGATGCAGCTAAAATCCAGCGGTTTTTTTAATGCTATACCGGTTATAATATTGTCGGGCGAAGAAAGCACTCAGGTAAGAATAAAATGCCTGGAAGCAGGTGCTGAGGATTATATGTTGAAACCCTTTAACCCGCGTGAGCTGGAGGTGAGGATAAATGCGATATTGAAGCGGAGCGGCAAAATATTTAATGAATAAGAACTCTTAACCGTAATAAAACTTTTATCTTTCTCTGATTTTTTTATCTTTCAATAAATAATTAAAAATACATTCAATTTATGCCGGATCATAAAGGTGAAATTATTGCCCTTTTGAATCTAAGCAGTGCATCCTTCGATATTGTAAACCAATGCGACTTGGGTGGCAGGGAAATAATGCGTTTCGGTAATGGGCTGGAAATGGCACTTAAATACGAAAAGCAAAAATTAAACATAGTAGGCACAATTGCAGAAGGTGAGATAATGGGGCCTTACGGTGTTTCTTTATTAGAGAGCCTGGTGAAAAGAAATTTTCCTAAAATGCCGTTTTTTATCATTTGCAAAAAATTGACAGAGAACCTTGCAAGGATATGCATGCAAACGGGAATTACTGATGCCTTTACTTTGCCCATACATAAGGAACAAATTGAAAACAAGGTAAACTTTATTTTAGAACACTGGTCAGCTATGCAGAAGAAAGCTGTGCTTGGCCAGTTGAAAAGTTATAAGCCCCCTCTGAGCAAAAGGATATTCGACATTTTATTTGCAGGTACTGCCTTGCTGTTTTTGTCTCCGTTCCTGCTCCTGGTTATCATTGCCATGAAAATAGAATCACGCGGGCCCGTTTTTTACTATTCATTAAGAGTCGGCAGCGGTTACCATATCTTCAAGTTTTATAAGTTCAGGTCGATGTTTGTGAATGCAGATAAAAAATTGAAAGACCTTAAACACCTGAACCAATATGCAAGCACGAAGTCGGCAGAGGAGGTTGATGTAACTGCTTTATGTGACGAATGCAGGAGCCAGGGCAGCGGCTGTATGCAACCGCTTTACGCTGATGATAACTGGTGGTGCGAAAAACAATATTCGAGTTATAAGAAACAACAAAGTGGCGCAGCGTTTATCAAGATAAAAAATGATCCCCGCGTAACAAAAGTTGGCAAGTTTTTACGCAATACAAGTATCGATGAAATACCCCAGCTTTGGAATGTGCTGAAAGGCGAGATGAGCATGGTGGGCAACAGGCCCTTGCCGTTATATGAAGCAGAAAAACTGACAAGCGACAGGTATGCACAGCGCTTCCTGGCGCCAGCAGGAATAACAGGTCTGTGGCAGGTTGAAAAGAGGGGAAAGAAAGGCGAAATGTCGGAAGATGAACGTTTGATGTTGGATAACACCTATGCGCAAAATGTGAGTTTGAGGAATGATTTGCGTTTAATATTAAAAACTATCCCTGCCCTTTTTCAAAAAGAAAATGTTTAAACATGAGGTCAATTGCCATTCCTTCAAGTGTAAAGAAATTAATGGATGCTGCTTCAAGGCCCAATGATACAAATATTGATCTCATCAAGACCAATTATAAAAAGCTGCTGAAAGGCGAGCCAGAAGTCTCCATTGTTATCCCTGCATACAATGAAGAAAAAAATATTTTGGCTACCCTATGCGCCCTGAGCGCCAGCGAAACCAACAGATCTGTTGAGATAGTGGTAGTAAATAATAATTCAAAAGACAGAACGGAAGAACTGGTTACAGCGTCCGGTGTCACCTGTGTGAAGGAGTCGATACAAGGTATAACTGCCGCACGCAATGCCGGACTGAAGGCTGCAAAGGGCAAATACATAATTAATGCTGATGCCGATACTATCTACCCGGCGGACTGGGTAGAGCTAATGGTAGCACCACTGGCCAATAATGAAAATATAAGCCTTTGCTACGGCCGCTTTTCTTTTATACCCACCGGTGTCACAGGCAGGCTTACTTATTTTTTCTACGAATACATTGCAGATGCTTTAAGGTACAGGAATAAATTTTTTAAAGAAGAGGCTGTGAATGTGTATGGCTTTAATTCTGCTTTCAGAAGGGAGCAAGGAATAAAAGTAAACGGCTTTGAGCACCCGGAGGGCAGCAATGAGGACGGCTGGCTGGCACTGAAATTGCGGAATGAAGGCTTTGGCAAACTGCATTATGTTACCAATATTAAAGCCTTGGTGTGGACCACCGACAGGCGCATACAAATGGATGGCGGGCTATTGAAGGGTCTTACCAAGCGTTTTAAGCGTATAGTGCTGGGGAAAGGCGAGAAGCATGAGGGGCTATAACAAATACTAACACATGCATTATTACCTCGGAGTTGCAGACAACATTATAAGAGGATCACATAGTTTCCCCGGGTTCCATTGTATCCTGTATCCTGCTTGCAGTTTCAAATATTTTTGAAAAATCATCTTTCATATTTTTAGACACAGGGATCTCCTTACCATTGGACATGATAATTGCCCCGATACTTTCATAACGACAAATGCAGTTAAGGTTTACAATGAATGACCTATGTACCTGGTAAAAAAGATAGTCTTTTACCATTACTTTAAACCTGCCAATACTCAATGAACTAAGGAATTCGGTATCTTTTTTTACTATTTTAGTATATCTTTTTGTGGCCTCAAAATATAAAATATCCTCTATACTAACATAGTCAAGCCCCTTCTTATTAGGAATGCCTATTTTGTTTTTTGGAAGTGAAGTTATCCCATTTACATTTTGTTCTGCCAGTCTTTTATATGTAATTCTAGTAATTGCTTTATCAATAGTTTTTGTAAGGTCCAGTTCTTTAACAGGTTTGAGAAGATACCCGGCCGCTGAGAACTTGAATGCATTTAAGGCAAATTCAGAATAAGCAGTAACAAAAATAATTTCACACTTCAGCTCAGGTACAAGGGTTAAAATATCCAAGCCGTTTTTTTGTGGCATTGAGATGTCTAAAAACAGAATATCAAAATTATTTTCTCTTAGTGGGTCAATAGCCGTTTTCCACGAAGTATAGGCAGCTATTATCTCAATATTATTATACATCTCTTTTATGAGATCTGATAGCAATTCAATCGCTTTGGGCTCATCATCTATAATAATGCAAGTGAAATTATTTTTCATACGGTGGATTATTAATGTTTAGAATAACTGTTGTTCCGGTAAATGGCGGTTTTTTATCGATGTATTCAATAGTAATTTTTGTTTGTTCATAATTATTGAATACGTTAATTAGTTCCTTTATAAGGTCTGAACCATAAGATTTTGTATTGATGCTGCTTTCCCTATCATATAACTTAGATTGTTCTCGTCCAATACCATCATCATCAATTATACAGACCACAGTATTTTTTATAAGGTCAATTTTAAATTCAATTTTCAGATGCCCTTTTTCTTCTTTATGATATAAGCCATGTGTTATACTATTTTCTACAAGCGGTTGTAATAAAAGAGAAGGTATTTGTATCTTATCCATTGCGGTATCGGGCGGAACAACAATTGTATAGTCAAATTTATTCTCAAACCGGGCCTGTTGTAAATGGATATAATTTCTGAGGTTTGTTATTTCATCCGCTATAGATATATACTTTTCCCTGGATGATTTAATATAAGTTCTCAGAAGATCAGAGAACGCTGAAATATGTGCATATGCTTCCTTTACTTTTTCTTTTTTTATGAAATACAAACCTGTGCTTAATGTGTTGAAAATGAAATGGGGATTTATCTGGGCATGTATTGATTTTAGTTCCAGGGCGAGATGAAGATTTTTTAGCTCAAGCTGTAAATTTTTTTTAGCTTGTTTTCGAATTACAATTCTTCTTGTAGTGTAAATAATAGACATTATTAATAATCCTGCTAAAATAAAGGCCGATAAATATGTTATTCTTGTCCCGATGGTTGTTTGCCACCAATAAGGCACAATATATAAGTGAATATTTGTTTGCCTGCTTCTCCATACATCATCATTTGCTACTAAGGATAAAGTATAATAGTTGTCGGGTTTTAAATTTGGTAAATACAATTCATTTGAATTCAATTCCTGCCACCCTTTGCCGGTTGACGTAATGCGATAAGTATATTTTACGGTCCCGTTTCCTATTGGATTTATTATATCAAATAATAGCTTCCGATCCTTTTGATCGATAAGTATAGTATCTCCATTTTTTGTATCGTTTATGCTATCTCTGTAGTCGGTAGTCAGCTTATATGGTATTTCAGAATAATTATATTTGTTAGTATATTGTTCGCTATCTACAGGAATGTTAACGGAATACACACCCTTGTCTGTATTTAGTAAAACCTCATTATCTGTTACCTGGGCATCCGATATGTAACTATATGACAGGTTCTTTACGTTTCTGTATATAATAGGCTCCGAAAAAGTGCCATTCCCTGTTATTTTACAGAATGAAACACCAAATTTCCCGACGGTTACAAGTGTGTTATTTTCAAGGAAACAAAAGGAATTTTGCAAATGAATATTTTTGAAAATTTCTGTACAAGAAAATGTGTTGAAGTTAAAAACGAATATTTTATCGATATCCTTTATGAAAATATTCCCATACTTGGAATCAACTAGTATCTTTTCTATTTTTTTTATCCCTAGTGCAGATAATATGGTGTCATCTGCAGTGAATAATTTTTTATCTTTTTTATAAACTGAGATTTTCTGATTATTATATACCCAGAAAAAATTGCGAAGAGTGTCATAATACATCCCTTTATATCTTTGACTATCAAGAAGGTGACTAATAAACTTGTCATTTTTTTTTAAAAAAATTTCAAAACCAATGCCTCTTGTAATTGCGTATGCTTTGCCGGTGTCAAATAATACCATATCGAGAGCAATATCATTCATAACCACAGGTGCAGTACCGACAATCATTTGCCATTTTTTATCTATTATTTCTTTATTTAAGTTTAATTGGTAAAATGCCCTTTCGGTACTTAATATCGCATTTTGTTTATTGAAGGGTTTAATCGTCTCAATCGTATTTATACTGTCAATTTTTAAATAGTGCACTGTGTTTTTACCATTTATAATTGCCAATGTTTTTTTTGACTTATTCCACCAAAAATGTTTATCAAAACAGGATCCTTTATAATAATAATTTTGCAAGTCGAAGTTTAAATGAAAGAAATTAGTCTTGATTTTCTCAGAGTATACACCTTGCGTTGATGTTGTAATATATTTCCCCCAAAATTTATCGTCTAAAAAAGAAGTAATATTCAGTTCTCCATTTTTTCTACCGGGAATTATTTTTTCGACAGGAAAAATATTCGTTATTTTCATTTCTTTATCTACAACATATACGCATTTATTAGTCATAATGTATACATTGCCACTTACCGTATAAACGCTTTCGTTTGTCTTGCTATGAAATAAAATATTTTTTATCGTGGTATCTTTTAGATTAACCGCAAATATATTTTTGTCATTCGTTGTGATTAAATTATCATTAATAAAAAAGTAAGATGAGTAAGAAATGTCATATTTACTATTCAATTCATCTGAACATATTCTTTTATATTCGTTCCTATTACCAATATTTAACCTGTAAACAACATTATCTTTTACCCCATATAATTCTCCCTTATTATTTATGACAGGGAATAATGACGCATCTTTTGGCATTAATTGTATACGCAATGTATCGTTTTTAACTTTGCATATTTTCAAACAGGTATTACTACCTGATGGATGACATAAAAAAAATATGGCATCCTCATTTTCAAACAGTTTGTTAGGATAAATCTCTTGCTCAGGAGCATCAATAAAAACTTTTTTATATTTATCATTAAAAATATAGCCTAACTGATTTGATATAGTATAGAGCCATATCTTACCTGTTTTATCTTCAAATAAATTCCATACATCGTTATTTGCCATACCGCATGAAAGATCAAAAACTTTCATGCCATAACCATTATATTTTACCACACCATTTTCGGTGTTTAGCCATAAATATCCATGCTTGTCTTTTAAAACACCATAAACATGATTCGAAGGCAATCCATTATTTATATTGAGGTTGTATTGGTTGAATGACTGTGCTTTTCCATAATATCCTACAAAGCACAAACAAAGTATTGTAATGATATTTTTTTTATACGAAAGCAAATGTGATAAATTAATACATAAATTTATGACAAGATTCGTCATTTGGCTTGTGCTTTTTTATTTTTACTGTTAAACACCGCTTTTATGTAACGAAATGTCATATTGGTTATACCAATGGACGATATTTGGTAACGAAAAAAGACGCTTTTTAAAGCGCCTTTTTATTGCTATAATTTGGATATTAATTAATCTTTTAAACATTGCATCTTATTGGAGCTAACTATTTCGTTATTAATGACCAGGCTATATATATACATGCCGCTTTGAGGTGTTTCAAATACTATATTACCATCTCCTTTGGTATTAATAGCGTATTCGTTTATTATTCTTCCTGTAAGATCGTTGATTCTGATTGAAGCAGAACTAAAATCTTCGTTAATACCATATTTAATGGTAGTAGACCCTGAAAAAGGATTTGGTGTATTTTGTTCTAAATAATAACCTGCGCTGGACGTGCTTGATGTATTGACCACCTTTAATTGATCTTTTAATAACTGTATTTCCGACTTTAATTCACTGATCTGATCTTGTAATGAATTATCATTACCATCACTACTATTACCTACTTTGTGCGGTTTTGATTTTGATATGCTTTCACTATAATATAACCTTCCCGATTTTGGATCATATACAACAATATTGCCGGACCCTGCAGGTAAATTGTCTATCCTCACATCTTCTTGTGACAAAGGGTTGGCAGGGTCTGGGTTTAGATAAACTTCAAACCTGTCCTTGGGTATATTAGCTGTTCCCCCGCATGGCCAAGTAACTTGGCTATTGATGTTCACCCCCACCCATCCGTTAGGGTCAATTCTCATTTGCTCAACACCATCCCCAAGGGAACCACAAGTCAATGTATTCGTTGCAAAAATTAAATTACCAGTACTGGAAAGCGCTTGTACAACAAAGTCACCTGGCAGGCTCAAATAGGAAAAATCATTCTGTGGCCGGGTTGCTAATCCTATCCTTCCCAAATCAACACTAGATCCCCATACTTGATTGTCAGAAAACCTGATACTGGGAGCTGTTCCGGTAATTCCGAGGTGAAGGTCGGGGTTTGCATCATCTATTTGTAAAGGGTAATTTGGGCTGGTAAGGTGAACACCCACATTACCCAAATTAGCTCCGCTTCCAACCACGGTCATGAAAGTATTAGGCCCTCCGGCACCAGCACCAATATTCAAATTACAAGGAATAAGAGTGCCTAGAAAATTGTCATTGGGTATATTGCATACATTAGTATTACCTCCCAGTAACCATGCATTGCCTCCGCCGGCACTGTACGGCGCCTGGTATACATACCCCGAAGCATCTTGAACCAATACATTTACCGGGCTGGCAGTACTTGTTAAACCATCAAATTTTAAACTCCCATTTGTATTTAACAGAGCAAGTGGATTTGTAACATTGATTCCGACATTTCCTTCCTGTGTTATCCTCATGCGTTCCAGCCCATTATAAATTGTTTGGCTTGTTCCAAAAATAATATTGCCATTTGTAGCTGAACCACTTGGACCTAAACCATTGCTGGCCGAAAGGTTTTGAATGACAAAATCACCAATAAGGCTGCCACCAACAAATGCATTATTATTAGTTGCTATACCCATTCTTACCTGGTCGCTACTTCCTGTCCAGGTTTGCGCCTCTGTTATACGAATACTCGGATCACTTCCGCAAATACCTAATTGATTGTCCGGCGTGCTGCTGTTTATTTGCAAAGGATAATTCGGAGATGACAGCCCGATACCTACATTTAGCGGGAATAGCCCTAAGGTTGAATTGTAACCTACAAGGGTAGTTGCACTTGGTGCAATCCACCCCTGTGCGAAGGTATGTTGTTGACATTGTGCAACAAAATACATGCATAAAAGAATAAACATTTTTTGTCTCATAAAAATATAGTTTAAAAGTTAACAATGCTGCAAGTAACATTGAAATGAATATGAACGCTTCACAGATGTAATCAAGAGCATAAACGGTTATACGAGCGGTAGGAATTTTGTAACGAATTGAAAACGGCTCTGCTTAATATTTTAAAAAAAGGGTTTCCGTCACCGTAGCTGTTCCTAATCGTTCCGTCTCTATTATATACAGCGAAGGTAGAAGCGCCTGTAAACAACTCACTTCTAATTCTTTCTCAAAATGGGAAATATTGGTATTATTTCCTTTTTGCCTTTTCCCAGGCTACGCTTTGTTTTCTTTGCATATAGCGGCGTATGCCCATGATAACGGCATAATTCATCATGCAGAAATAGTATGGAATGAAGAGGGCTTTTACTCTTACTTGTCTTTTCTCTAAAAGCCAGCCCAATATAGCGGACGCATAAAATAATACTTGCAACACGAACAGGCACACATAAAACACATCGCCCTTCAAAGCAATAATACCGTTAAGAACAAATGCGAGTATCATTAAAAAGGGTGTGATCGTCCAACGCAATACGCGGTGGCTGATATATTGAAAAGTGAGCACGAAATTATTAAAGGGATTTAAAACTTTCTTTAGTCGTACTATGGATTGTATACCGCCTGCCGCGATCCTTATTTTTCGCTTCAGTTCTTCTTTTACATTCTCAGAGCCCGTTTCTACGGCATATGCATCAGGTTCATAAATTGTCCTGAACCCCTTTTCTGCTATCAGCATTGATATCATAAAGTCATCTAAAATAGTGTCGCCTTCTATATACTCAAAGAATTTTGTCCGCACACTGAACAGTTCACCGGCAGCCCCTACAACAGAATACAATTCAGAATCCCATGTCTTCAATTTTGACTCATACTTCCAGTAAAATCCTTCTGATGCCGCAGCATCGGCAAGTTCATCTATCTGCACTCTTTTTTCGCCCGCAACCGTTCCAACAGTGGGATCTGAAAAATGCCTTGCAATATTCAGCAGGGCATCTTTATTCAAAAAAGTATTTGCATCCGTAAATACCACAACTTCAGAATCCACGACGTGCATGGCGCGGTGAATAGCGTTTATCTTGCCCCTGCGCTCAGGCTCGTGCATCAGGTGTATGGCAGGATACTTTGCGATCAATTCAGGTGTTTTGTCTGACGAGCCGTCTGACACAAAAATCAGTTTCAGCTTGTCTGCAGGATACTTAAGTTCTAAAGTGTTTTTTATTTTCTCTACAATAATGCTTTCTTCATTATAAGCAGAGATGACGAGTGTAAGCGTGGGCCAGTTCCCACCGTTATCCGGGATGTTTCTTTTGCCCTTTATGGCAATACGTATTTTTACAAGTATGAACAACAGAATACCATAGCCAAAAAAAGTATAGAATATAAGGAAAAGACTTACCCAGAGTAGCGTTACCATGCTTATTTATTTATTTTGTAACCAAGATTTTTACTGTTGATACCATTTGTAATATTCCATGTTATTGCTCGTAAAAGCACACCGACAAAACCCCACTGCCTATCCTTTATATAAGAAACAATATTGCGTGGCGTGACAAATAAAATGAAATAAATGTAGAAGATTGTCCTGACGGGCAATGTACAATTCCGGCGAATAAATAATATCCTGTTCCTGTTCATAAAATATTCCTTCAGGGGACTATTCACGCCCACCGAAATAGATTCTTTATGATAAATGAGGGCACGCATATTGAGCCGGATGGTATAGCCTGCTTTTCTTATTTTTTCACACCAGTCCATTTCTTCATAATAGAGAAAATAATTTTCCGCCATCACCCCGGCCTTTTCCACCGCTTCTCTTTTCACCATCATCGCAGCGCCATGCGGGAAGCCCGTTTTGGTAAGTTCATCATATTGGCCTTTATCTGTCTCAAATTGCCCGATGCTTTTGGTGCGAGCAGTATAATAGTTCATTTTTGAGAACCCTGCGTACTGAAGCATTTCAGGCTTGTCGAAATACCTGATCTTGGGGCACACCATACCTGCCTTTGGATCATTGTCCAATGTATCTACAAGTTCACTTATTAGACCTTCAGTAAATTCTGTATCATTATTCACTAAGAAAAGATAGTCGCCTTTGGCTTCTGCAATGCCCACATTATTGCCGCCTGCGAAGCCAAGGTTTACATCAGACCTGATAAATTTCACAGTCGGGTATTTTGTTTTCCAACCCGGCACAGGGTTTGTTTTGCTGCCATTGTCAATTACGATTATCTCTACAGGCTGGTAAGTATTAGTTCTGAAAATAGATTCCAAAAATGCTTCTGTAACAGCATTATGATTAAAATTTACGCTAATTACAGAAACACTTTTCATGCTTTAACATTGGTTGTTTTATCAAGAAAGTCTAATATTTCGCTATCCACATCGGGACTGAATTTACGCCCGAACAACTTCCCCGATCCAAATAGTTTGTCTGCATCGGCCATTGCAAGTGTTTTAGGGCTTGCCTTGCCAGCAGGCCAGTCTATATACCTCAAGTTATCGTTCACCATGTCACCTTTTAATACCGAATTGTACAAAATGGTCTGGAAGATCATTTCATCAGGTGCCCATGTCAATTTAAAGAAACGCGCGAGTTTTGGTTCCCTTTTAAGATAATCCAGGATATGTGCCGCAAAGCGTGGCGCAATAGTGAACCATTGCGACCTGCCCATTGGCACAAGTGACAATGGAAATTTGCGCGCGGGCAAGACGACACTCATCCACCTTTCCACTTTATGCCTTCCCGGAAAATTATAATCAGTTAAATGATATTTTGTTATCCTGGGTATAGCTTCCTGCCATTCATGGTCTACAGACAAAAAATGCATGAATGCTTTGTTTTTATTTTGTTTAAAAAAGTCGTGAATAGCCTGAGTGCTTTTCAGGGGATAATCCTGCCCGCTTAACAGATTAATATAATCGTAGCTAGTGCCCGAATTCAATATCTCCTCAAACGCGTTCAGAGTGGCTTGTACAATGCTGTAGGAACCCCAATAAACTTTCTCCCGTTTTTTCACAAAATATACCCGTGGCATTTCTTCTAAAGAAAGAAAGGGGGCGATGTCGGTCTTCTTGTCTAAATGAATGTAAAAATGAGCATCTTCATGCATCAAACGTTTGACCAATCTCGACAATTGGCCAGGGTTAGAATGACATAATATAAGGTGTGCCATTTTCATTTTTACCGACTATACTTTTTTTGTTAGTTTATTCAATACGTTTTTTATCTTTTTTATATAACGCTTAGACTCACCAATAGGCTTTGTATTTTTCCATGCAGTATCATTCAGGTATTTATAGAAACGGTCGCGGTAAACGGGACTATTGCTGTAAGTTTTGTAAATGGGTTTGCGCTGTATGAAATGAATAATGTATGGATTTACATTATCCACCGTCGCAAAATGGTTCCAAAGGGGGTCAAGTTCAACCCATTTATTTGTTAAGACTATGTTAAGCCCGTACTGGTCGGGGAAATTTGCGAACTTTTTATTGTCGTGTATTACTTCCAATATTTTTGCAGTCGTATTATTCTCACGCCATTTGGGCAAGTTTATCAGCAGAAGGCCTGTATTAAAATACTTAGCGTCGCCCGGCAAGCGCAGTTCCTTGTAATTCATGATACCGCCCCATGAATTATCAAATGTTTTTACCTGCGAATCTGTTACAGCAGCAATGATGTAATTGCGAATATCTGTTTCAAACAAAGCACTCAGGTCTTTTAAAACGATCATATCCACATCCAGGTACAATACCTTTTCAACATCTGCAGGGATAAAATTCTGTATGAAGAGACGCATGTAAATATTCAAAGGCCATGAGCTTTGATCCAGGGGTAGCTTTGTACCCGCAGGTATTACTTCGTGAACGTTTTTCCAATGCAGCGTAGTAATCGACTTGTCAACTGATGAGGCTAACTTGTCTTTATTAGCTTTCGAAACATCATCTTCCACCACCCATAGGTCCATGGTGGTATCCTTATGAAGATGCGCTTCAATAGACCTTACCAATGCAGCCAATAAAATAAGGTAATGATCGTCGCTCACTACTACTACTGTTATTTTTTTTGAATGCTCCATACTGCCGTTTTATTTTGGTTAAGCTCCGCGTTCCTGCACGATGTTGTTTATAGCTTTATATATTTCCCTTACATTATTTTCCCATGTATGTGTTGAAGCAAAGGCTTTTCTTTCGGCCTGTAATGTAGGACTGTTTTCTTTCAATGCTTTTTCTATCAGCATTATATAATCTTCAGCATTTTTGCCTAAATACGTGTGGTCGGCAAAAATACTCATTGTGTCTGTGGCAGTGGCAACAACAGGCTTACCCATGGCAAGATACTCATCAATTTTGCGGGGGTAATTACCGATGGTTACCTGGTTCACTATCTGGGGGTTAAGGCAAACGTCAAATACATTGATATAAGCAGGCAAGGTGGCCGGTGGTTTCGCACCCATAAAATGGATATTTTTTATCGCGTGCAAGCGGCTTGCCTTAAACTCATTGTCTTCGGGCCCCACTAATACAATACTCCATCCAGGTCTTCGTTCAGCTATTGTAGCAAGCAATTCAATATCAAGACGAATATGTTGCAGTGCTCCTACATAACCAATCAATGGCCCAGGTATGTTTTTCATATCGGCAGGCGTATTATTTTCCTGCTTCGCAGTAAATATATCTAATTCGCAACCTTGCCCAACATAATAGGAATGAGGGTTGTATTGCCTGCAGTAATTTGCGAGATAGGTGGAATTCGCAATGCAGAGGTCGCTTTTCGCGATCAGTTGAGGCTCCAGTTTCTCACCATGAAATTTCCAATAATCCACCGCCAGCATATAGTCACGCGAATAATACATACTGATAGAAGGTTTCAACAGGTCTTTTAAATAAAATGACCGGAACATATCATTGTCATTAAACAAAATGACATCCTTAAATCCTAATTTTTTTATTGCTTTACGTATAGAAGACGCGAAGCGCGAATTGTTGATCTTGTTCAGGAAATTAAAAACGGGTTTGCTTTTTATCCAGTTGATGGATTCAATGATCTTGTCGGGATATACGTTCCATAAATTATCTTCGATCTTAACTATACCCTCTTCCTTCCCTTTTATAATACTGATCCTTTTCTGTATCCTGTCTTCATGTTTATGCCTAAGTAGTGTGATCCTATCTAATGGCGAATTCACATAAAGCACCCGGTTATTTTTGCTAAACTCTAAAGCAATGTTTTTGCAATTGCTGCCTATCTCAACATCCCAGGGCTGTTGGCCAACAATAACTATATCCCGGTTTGTTACCATATCATTGCTTTGCATCCTTTATAGCATTTTGTTGTTTGTCAATTCTCAACAACACACCAATCAATGCCACTACAAGATAGAAAAAAACATTGTTTGGATATTGCACCAGCGCCTCCTGTGGAATATTTCCAACATTCAGGGCAAATATTATCAGCAGCATTGAAAGGCAATAAGATTTCAATTCCGGGTCTTTTATGAGGTAATAATTATTGATGGCCGTTTTTAAAATGGTAAACATAAGTGTGCAAAATATCAGCATTCCGATCCATCCTAATTCTACAGCTACCCTTACATAACCGCTGTCTGGCGGAAAATTGGCAAGGTAAGAATAAGGTGTAAAGCGCTGGCCCCATTCGCCTGTCGCGCCCAAGCCGCCACCCATAGGATGCGTCAATATATAAGGTTGAATTCTTTTCTGATTGATCTTCCTGGCAGTATAAGAAGCATCATTAGAAGGCTGAAATGCAGATTGAAAGCGGGCTATGGTCTGGTTAGATGTTGGCATAAAGATCATTACCGCCATAAATGCAGCCATGACAGCTGCAATTACCAACATCTTTTTGCTGTATTTAAGAATGGCTAATGGAATCAAAGCCGCTGGAATCAGAACGTCTGCACCCCTTGTGCCGGAATAAAGCATATTGATCACGAAAAACCCCATCAGAAACCAGAGGACAACCTTTTTAAATGTGGATATCGGTCCGGTTAACAATCCTACACATAGCAATGTAGCTACCACCATAACATATGAAAATTCAACTGGGTCGGAAAAGATGGAGAACTTACGCCAGGTGCCGCCAATATATAACAGCAGCGCAATGTTCGGGTCTGAATGAAGATATGCTTCTTCAAAATCGAAGAACCCAAAGTGCTCTTGTTTAAAAGCATACGCTGCCGCAAAAAATGCAAGGAACAACCATAATTTGATAATGACCTTGATAAATGCTTTCGTCCTGATGTTGTAAGTGAAGATAAAGAACATCACCATTACAACAGCAACCGTCCTAACTGTATATACCCAAGCCAGTCGAGCCTCTGCAGCAGGATTAGCTACTTCTATTATGTTATAGCCAATCCATACCAGGATCAGTGTGCTGATAGGGCTTTTAAATATTTTCCAATCAGGCTTTCTTTTTTGCTGTACAAACAACCCGATTAAAAATAAAACCAACATACCGTCCATTAAAGTGCCTAACGGAAAGTTCACCCCTATGCGGAGAAACCACATGATAAGAAAAGCCATCAGGAGGTAAAAAATAATGCCGATCCTGGGATAAACTACCAAAGAATACACTATAGGGATGGCAAA
>Ga0206829_10159_pt1 | contig 24960 bp, 17 predicted proteins | sample Alteio_BWOrgCont_75_FD_152862 | JGI IMG/M metagenome (GOLD analysis project Ga0206829, IMG submission 152862) | Enriched cells from forest soil in Barre Woods Harvard Forest LTER site, Petersham, Massachusetts, United States -... | ecosystem: Environmental > Terrestrial > Soil > Temperate forest >... | reverse complement strand
CATTATAGCCCTGGAACAATTGATAAGTAAATATTGTCATGATGTCTTTATCGAAGGAATCGCAACAAATGTTGAAGATGCACAGAAAATAATTAAAGAAAAACAACCGGATGTTATATTCCTCGACATCGAAATGCCGGGTGGCAACGGGTTTCAATTGTTAGAGCAATTTGAAGAGATCAACTTTGAGATAATATTTGTAACGGCATATGAGGAATATGCACTAAAAGCGATTAAGTTCTCGGCGCTTGATTATTTATTGAAGCCCGTGAAAATTGCCGACTTGCAGCATTCAATTGAAAAAATGAATAAAAAGCTGTCAGAAGGTAAAAACGGCAATAGTGGGAAATACGGTTTTTTAAAAAACATGGTCAATGAGTCTAATCCCTTTAAAAAAATTATTCTCTCAACAATGGAAGGATATTTTCCGATAAAGCTGGAAGAAATTATTTATTGCAAAGCCGATGACAGTTACACCCATTTCTTTTTAAAGGATTCCCGGCATCATGTTGTTTCAAAACATTTAGGGGAGTTTGAAGAAATTTTAAATGCACACAATTTTTTCAGAATTCATAAATCATTTCTGATCAATATTAATCATATAGAGAAAATAAAAAAAGAAAATGGATTTACTGTTGTTATGAGTAATAACGATGAACTACCCATTTCATTCAGGAAAAAGGATGAATTTATAAGCAAAATAAAGGAAAATCATATCTGATTTATTCAAGGCCTTCTTCATATTTATCGGCAATAGAACTGTTCTGGGCTATAAACCTTCTGCTAGATAGATGATACTTCTTTCTTCGTTAAAAAAGTATAAGGTTTGTCCCACATTCTGATAAGTGAAGCATCTCTGCTCGCGGCATCCGATATTCAAAACGAAATTGTGCACACCATCTTTACGCTTACCGGTAAAAACGCTACGTTCACTAGAAAAATCCCCATGTTCACTAACTTCATACTATCGGGAGAAAAACATACCATAATTTGGTCGGCAATCACCAAAACTAAACTATATGAGAGATTTCCTACACAACTCTATTAGTATTCAAGTCAAATAAAATTATCGAAGTTTCCTTTTTTTGACAATTTCCTATGCAACTATCGAACTTCTGTAAGATTACAGGCAGGAATCCGAAAAGGCCTTTTTAATAGAGTAGGGACTAAATTCAAATTGAATTCAACATGAAAAAGAAAATTTTCTCAATTGCTGCAAGCTTGGCGCTTGTATTGTTTGGGTGGCAAGCTGGCGCCCAATGTATCCAAACCGCAACCTTTCAACAACCAGTGAATGCGGGAGACGAAGCAGTAATGATTAGCAGTGACGGCTGCATTCCTACGGGGTACACTAACTCGCTCGACAACCTGAACTTTTATGGTCTGCAAGATCTGGAAATGACAGAGTGGACCATTTACGGCTTGAATTGCAACTTGTTTCATGCCCGTACACTTATACGTTTTGATGCGTTTACTTTGCCCGCTCACGCTGTCATCACCCAGGCTACATTGGTCCTTAATGGTATCCCTACCAGTACACAAAATACACTGGGCAATACCGAGTATCCCGGTACGCCATTCCTCAGTAATGATGGTACTGTGTACATGGTGGATGGAGGAGTTGCAAGTAATTGGATTAAAACTGCCGTAACATGGAATACCGCTCCTACTACAGACCCTATTACAGACCCAATTATCCCTACAACAATGCAGTGGAACAATAATTTTGCCATTGATGTAACGAACATTACGACTGCCATCTGGAACAATATGAATGCGTCTTTGCTTAACAATGGTTATTGGTTGCAACTCAACGCCAGCAATTATTACAGGAACACCATGTGGGCCAGCAGTTTCAACACATATAGCCCTCCGCCTTCTCTTATTGTGCAATATTATATTTGCGATGCCACCTTCAACTATTGCAGCAGCAGCCCCGATCCCAATACATTCAATTTCTCGGCTATTAACCCTACTAGCTGCTATAACTATGTCTGGAACTACGGCGATGGCTCTCCTGACGGTACTGGTACAAGTTCAACCCATACATATGCTAACCCTGGCACCTATACCGCATGCCTGATGTTGGAAGACGGTAATGGCAATGTTAAATGCGAAGAGTGCGTAACAATATGCGTCAATCAAACAAGTACTTCACAACGCCCGGCTCCCACACATGCTGATAATAATACCCTTGCTGCACCTGTTAACCTCGCTAACCTTCCTACTGTAAGGACCGATAACACCGTCAATATTCTTAGCGTGTCCCCTAATCCGGCGACAAGTCAAATGGATGTGAATTTATTTGTACTAAGGGGTGGCAATTTGCATTATAATGTTTATGATATGCAAGGAAAGCTGATAGCACAAGGAGACAACGTGATGGCGCAAGGCACTCAAAAATTCTCTATCAATGTTAACAAGCTTGTTCCGGGCAATTATTTACTGGAATTGAAAGACAGCTATTCAACGACTGCTAAAACCAAGTTTACAAAAGAATAGATTTTTATTGCTGTTTTATTTTACAAAAAGGGTCGTCTCAAATTTTTCGAGACGGCCCTTTTATTTATGATCAATACCTGCGGGGTAATTTTTTGTTTATAAAAATCCCATTTATCTTTTTGTCCAGGTCTTCCTGGTATTTAGCTGCGAATGGATAATATTCAATATCATATGTATCGGATTTATAAGAGTATCTTGGGTCAGGGTGGTCGAAAATATCCATGTATTCAAATCTGTAGTAGAAATCTACTTGCTGGTATTTGTAATTAAGAAATATTAAACCTTTGCCCATTACCGTTCCGTTATTATAGCTGTTATATTCGTCCGGATTTGTATTCAGTGTCATTTGCTCCTCAGGATAACCATAATAAACTATAAAATAGTCTGTGTCGCCCGGATATAAAGCAGTCTCTTTCATAGGTATGCCGTCCGCTGTAAACACCACATTGTCGAAGATTTGTTTTTTTATAAGCTCAACATTGGTATCCATAAAATAGTAAACAGGACAAAACGAAAAATTTTCTTCAAAATCGTTTTTTATCACCTTCCTCACAATACTGGCTTCTTTTATTACTTTATTTGCTTCCCTGGTCTTTTTTTCCCGCAGCAGGTGCTCTATCCTGCTTTGTTCAGAGCGCAATTGTACCAGCAGCACTTTAGGAGAGAACGCAGTTTTTCTCCAATGGTGGCCTTTTATCGCAGGGAATATATTCCCCGTATTAGAAGCGTTTTGTGAAAATGACGGAGTTCCATCGTATAGAAGAAAAAGCGAAACAATTAAGATACGAATGACCTTACGCGAAACATGAGTGATATTTAAAGGACAGTGCATATTGTTTATGCTTTTTTATGCTTTCGGGGGCTATAATATTTTGCAAGGGTCAAACTGTAACGATTCGCCAGTGGAATATACGAAATAGCAAATTCCCCCGATTCATACGAATACTTGGGGATGTATGTATTTTTACTAAAACTATTACCCCTTGGCTTATCCGGCAGCCCATATCGAAGTTTCTTAAAATCATACGACAGTGCAAAAAGGTTGGACATCGTTGATCCTGTATTGCTGGTATTGTAAATGTCTACCTTAGCCCCTGCAGGCAGTTCTTCCATTGTTTCCGTACCATAATAGACTATGAAATAATTGGTATCGCTATTATTTAAAATAATGTTTTTTGCCGGCGCCAGTTTATCATCCAGCAAAACCCCTTGAAACTGCATCCCCCTTACTTGTTCCGTGCAACTGTCATAAAAAAAGTATACCGGGCAGAACGAAAAATTGTCTCTGAAGTCATCAACCATTACATGGCTCACTTTATAATTTGCATCCTGCAGTACCTTTACTTTATTCAGCTGTCCTTTTTTTGTAAAGTAGGCTATCCTGTTGGTTTCTGTGGGCAATTCCACTAAAATGGCTTTGGGTGGTTGTTCATTTGGCCTTGCATGCACGCGTTTTAAAAACTGCGCTTTGCCCGGCACGGCAGTTAACATTAGGAGAATGACCAACACATTATAGTGCTTATTCATACCATGTATAAATTTTTCTAAAGCAGGTATGCAATTATTATGCGCATATCTGTATATAAGACGACTTTATTGCTGGAAACCCCCAGTACTAAAGTTGGATTGGTACTTCATATAATAGGTTTGTGCCTTTGAGGTCAGTTGACTGGCAGTTGCAGTATCCGGAGTCATACCTAATTCTCTGCCCAGCGAACCTAATATACGTATGTCCTGCATCACCTCTCCGCCGCTTTGTCCGTTAGCCATGTTTTGTTTTTCATCATCGCTCAATGTCTCTATCCATTTCAGGTCGTCCTCTGCGTTTTTTGCCACTTTCATGGCAATGGCATGGCCTTTCTCCATGGCCTCTTTGGTGCCAACATGATAATAAGCGGTAGCGATAAAATAGGCTGTATAATCGTAGAAGTAAGAATGTTCAGTTATTTCCTGCGTTACTTTATCCAGCAGCTTTTCAGCTTCTTCTTTTTTACCCTCGGTAATAAGCCCGTTTGCAGTATTCGAAGCATTAATGCGATACAGGTTGAACATCAGGCGGTTCTTTTCATCAAAATACACGTCTTTTCGGTCTGCACCGCCCCACATGTACGTATTCATAAAAAGGTCGTAGGTCTTGTCAATATCAATAGTGCCCATCTCCCCTCTCGTTATTTTCACAGAATCATAGTAACTGTAAGGCAAAAGGTGGTAAACCAGCCCTTCCATTTTCATAAAGTTCATTATACCCGCATAGTTGCCGGGGGGCAATCCGCCGTCAAAATAAAGAGGACGTTTCCAGCCTTGTTTGGCCACTGCCGCAACTATGTTAAGAATGGCAAGGTCGCTTTTATAAGCAAGGTCTTTCGGAAACGTAAACTTCATGTCCGTATAGATCCTGGACGTATCTGTAGCCTTCACCAAGCCATTTTTCACCAGTTCCTCCTTACTTAATGTCGGAACAAAGAATTTTTTCCCAGGCAAATAGCTTTCTGATTCTCCATTACCGGTGGGCAATTTGTTGGCAGGATCGGTAATAAATTTGCATACTTCTTCCAGGCTAAGGTACTTGTCCTGGGCCAGCTGCGGATTATTATAATAACGTATGTAATTCAGCCTGTCACCCACATAGTCTTCCTTTTTCCATATCATAGGCAGGGCATCGGCATCATTTATCCGGTAGTTTAGCTGGTCAACATACCAGTCTATACTTAATAAGCTTGTATTGATAATGCGTATATCTCTGCGTATCCCTTCCACTTCCTGCAAATACCATAATGGGTAAGTATCGTTATCGCCATAAGTAAACAGCACGGCATTGGGCGCGCAAGACATTAAGACATTATAGGCGGTAGCTCGCGGCAGTGTTTTTTTAGATCGGTCATGGTCGCCCCATTCTTTCACTGCCATCAAAGTTGGCACGGCTGCCAGGCATAAAACTATCGCTGCTATTGCACCTGTTTTACCCTTCACTGCCATTTGCAACAAATCTATTGCCATTAATACGCCAAGTCCTATCCATATGGCAAAGGCGTAAGTGCATCCGGCAAAAGCATAGTCACGTTCGCGCGGTTGCAAAGGCGGCATATTTAAATAAATGCCTATGGCAGCCCCTGTGAAAAAGAAAAGCACCAAGGTAACGATACCGTCTTTTTTATTCCGGTTGAACTGGTATACAAGCCCTAATAGTCCCAGTATGAAAGGAAGGAAAAACAATTCATTGCGGGCCTCATTATTTTTATATCCGTCTCCCATCATATCAGTGTCACCAAGCCCGTGCATCTTGTCAATGATTTTAATTCCCGACATCCAATTGCCGCTTTTAGGGTCTCCTTGCCCCTCCATATCATTTTGCCTGCCCACATAGTTCCACATAAAATACCTCCACCACATCCAGTTCATCTGGTATCCCCAGAAATATTTCAGGTTGTCACTGGCAGTTGGGTTTTCCTCCTTACCAAGCCCCAAATAAGAGCGGTAAAACGAAGCGTGTTGGGCCTCGCCACCTTCATAAATGCGTGGGAAAAAACGCAAACTGGATGGATCATATTCCGGCACAATTTTTTTGCCTACTATCTCGTAATAATCTTTGCCGTTTCTTTTGGTCTGGTTATAAAGATCGCCTGTTTGTTTATAGCCGGTAACAGGACTGTTATAGTCCTGTCCATAGAGTATTGGTTGTTCGCCAAACTGCTCCCGGGCCACATAGTCAAGAAAACTGTTAGGGTTACCTGGATTTGTCATGTTTATAGGCACACCTGCGCGGGCACGTATGATGGCTGAAAAATAAGTGGAATAACCAATGATGATAAAAATTGTGCATAAAGTACAGATGTGCAGCACATAAAGGCTCTTCCTTTTAGCTATAACCAATAATGTCACAAGCCCTGCGACCAGCACAACAAGGAAAGTAACTGCACCAACATCGAAAGGAGCGCCAAAACTGTTTGTAAACAAAATATCGAAATATGATGCAAACTTGGGTATATATCGGATAATGCCAAACATAATAAAGGCAAGCACCGCTATACTGGCGAAAAAAGCCACCACGCCACCGGTCCAGCTGGCCTGTGGATATCGCCTGAAATAATAAATCATGCCTATCGGCGGAATAACTAGCAGTATCAGCAAATGCACGCCCACCGCCAGTCCAATCATTAAGGCTATCAGCAACAGCCACCTGTCTGCATATTTATTATCGGCCACACGTTCCCATTTAAGAATGCACCAAAAAGTAAAGGCGGTAAAGAAAGGTGAGGTACCAAAAGGAATTGCTTCTACAGCCGAAAACCAGAATGTATCAGAAAAGGTATAAGCAAGCGCACCTACAAGCGCGGCACCTATAATAACTATTACCTTGTTCTTATCCGGTTCTGCGCTTCCCGGTGCTATCATTTTTTTTGCGAAGTAAGAAATGGTCCAGAACAGGAATAATATGGTGAACGCGCTCATTACTGATGTAAGCATATTAATGCAGGTGGCAGCACCTATATGTCCTATATCGCTTGCCGACGGCTGACCGGTGAAAGTGGCAGGCCCGGCAAATAAAGCAAAAAGCCGCTGTAGCATCATTAAGGTGGGGAAGCCGGGAGCGTGGCCGCCTTCCAGCTTATAGGCACAAGAGATAAACTCACCGCAATCCCAGTAGCTCACAGAACGCTCCATTGTTTTTAAATACACTATTAATGCGATTCCGCCTGTTATCCAGCCGCATATATTATTGATCTTACGATAGTTCATGAACTTAATTTAGGACTGGAACAAATATAGAAAAATAGGGGATAGAAATTGTTAAAAAAGCATTTTTTAGCTGCGGGTTTGGTTTCAGTCCAATAAACTATGTATGCTGAGCTTTTTGCCGAACCATGGCAGCCATGAGAAATAGGCAAATAGCTTTTGTTGGCAATTTTCCCATCATTCCTTCAGCACTTTCCTCGTTTCCTTACTTCCATCCTTATTCACTACTTGCAGAAAATAAACGCCAACTGAAAGATGTTTAATAGAAATAGTTTGTATATCCTGCCAAATAGGGCTGCTATATGCAACTTGCCCGAGTGTATTAAGAATTATTACAGAACTGCCATATGCATTTTCAATAGTGATGAAATCCGTTGCAGGGTTCGGATAGACTTTTATTGAACTTACCGATTGAATTTTTGAGATCCCGGTGCTGGAAGGTGAAAAACGATATACAGTGCCGTTAACAGGGAAAGAAGATAAACCTATTATTGTACTATCATCTTGATAAAATGTTGGGTTTGCCGGGTCACCTGACACAATAAAGTCCGATACGCCGGAAAGGTGATGCGGCGCCCCGGTCCATATTGTATCATTCTGAATATAATACACCAAAGGTCCATACGGACGAGTAAAAAAACATGAAGAATCGGGGAGATATGATGGTCCATAGTGAAATTCAATGATGTTTGAGTTTTCATAAAGCCATACCTGCATATTAGCAGAATCATTTACTTCATTTGAAGAACATAAACCATCAGCAAACCCTGTATTAAAAAATTCAGCTTTAAAGATTTGATTTCCCGAGTTTCCGCTCATTAAATATCTTATAGGGGATAGGGAGGGATTGCCACCAAAGCTCCTGTCGTTTAAAGCGGCCCCGCTAAAAAAAAACATATTGCACCTGCCCGGCGTATCACTTATAAAATTTCCCCTGCAGGACAAATGAAAGGCAGAAGCAGTTTTATCTCCCATCGAAAAATCAAAACCCAAAGGCACAGAATAAGCGTTTGTGTCGCCCCAGCTTATATTATTATTTATGCTCGTTGCGCCGCTTAAAGGCTGGTAAGCTTCTTGCAGAACACTAAGCGTATAAGGCATCTGGCAAAATGCAGCGCTGAATGTAAAGGATAAAATTACAGCGCCAATAAGAAGTTTTTTCATAATGGTTTATATTTTAGTGCTTAAATGCAGAGTTTATGCAGAGTAAATACATATTGGGAATAAAGCTAAGTTTAAAATATGGAATAAAAAATACTTTAACGGCACATTATCCCATCATCCATCATCAAAAAGGTAGGGCACCACCCATCCTCAATGCCCAAAACACCTCAACTTTGTGAAAAAAACCAAAACTATGAAGCGCCCTCCACTACCAAAATAAACGATCAAAAAATCAACCACAAAAACATTATAAAAAGTCTTCCTTAGGAATTGGGGCTTCAAAATGAAAAAACCACCCAAACAACCAATTATAAAAAGTCTTCCTTAGGAATTGGGGCTTCAAAATGCAAAAATCATCTCAAACAACCAATTATAAAAAGTCTTCCGTAGGAATTTGGGCTTCAAAATGAAAAACCACTCCCAAACCACCCACTATAAAAAGTCTTCCTTGAGAATTAGGGCTTCACGTTTATAATATAATCAGTGAATAATTTTTTTCTAAAAATGGATGAAATGAGCTTAACTATTTGATAATCAATAAATTGTATTATTAATAATGGATAAACAAGGATAAAGATGGATAAACAGGGATAAAGAGATGCCTGCCGAACTAAAGGGCGGGCCTGCCGGACTTAAACAGGCAGGGATAAAGAATTTAAACACACATGGTAAACATAAAAATGGCCCCGATCTCTCAGGGCCATCTTGGAATTTGGACTTTTTTATTTTCGATTTAGGAACTTGGAATTTGGAATTTTCGATTTGGAATTTGATCATCTATTGGTCGTCACCACCACCGCCACCGCCACCACGGCCTATAAATGGCTTCATTCTTGGTTGCAGGCTTCTCATTTTGTTTTGTATCTGCTGCATAGATGCAGTATCATTCATCGTATAGGCCACGCTCCCTAGCGAAGACATGATCTGCCAATACTGGTTCAGCTCAGAACCCATAGTTGCTTTGCCCTCATCATCCAGCGAGTAGGTCCAGTTCACATCATCTTCTATGTTCTTAATGATCTTGTTGCTAAGGTCCATGCCTTTTTTGCTCGCCCCTGCGCGGAAATAGGCAGCAGCTACATAGTAAGCAGTGAAATCATAATCATAAGACCTTTGAGTAATGCCCGCCATCACTTTGTCCAGTATTTTCACTGCGTCATCTTTTCTGCCATGCTCAGACAAGTTGTTGGCAATGAAAGCAGCATCCATCCTGTAAGGGAAAAATTCGCGGCGGTTAGGCTCATCAAAATAAACGTCTGTGCGCGAAGAACTGTTCCATGAGTAAACGTTCATGAACAAGTTGTAGCTCTTATCAACGTCTATTGTGCCCGATACCTGGTTGTCTTTTACAGAATCTATTGTCTTATAAGGCATCACACGGTCCAGTATACCTTCCAGGTGCAGGTAATCGGCAACCCCTACATAATTGTCGGCAGGCAATCCCGCATCAAAATAAATAGGTCGTTTCCAGCCTTCTTTTGCCACACCGGCAATAATATTTAATATGGCTATATCGCTTTTATAAGCCACATTCTTAGGATAAGTAAACTTGAACTCCGTATTGATTCTCCCGGTATCCTGGGCCTTTACCAGCCCTGCTTTTACAAGGTAATCTTTGTTTTGCGCAGGCAGGAAAAAGTTTTTGGTCGGGAAATAATTTTCCGTTTCTCCGCTCTGCAGAGGCACTTTATTATTGGCATCATCGCTTGTTATAAAATTGCAGATCTCCTCCAGGTTAAAGTATTTATCATCAGGTATTTGCGGATTTTTAATATAGCGTATATAATTGCAATGGTCGCCTATATAGCCGTTTCTTTTCCATATCATCGGTAGCGCATCTGCATCATTTATGCGGTAATTCATCTGGTCTATATACCAGTCTATACCCAGCAAACTCGTATTGATGATACGCACATCATGGCGTATGCCTTCCACTTCCTGCAGATACCATAAAGGATAAGTCTGGTTATCACCCGCAGTAAAAAGTATCGCATTCGGTGCACAGGACATTAGAGTATTATAGGCCACATCCCTTGCCAATGTTTTTTTAGAGCGGTCGTGGTCCCACCATTCCTCTTTTGCCATAAGCACAGGCGCAACGCCCAAGCATAACAGAATAGTAAGTATTATTCCCCCTTTGCCTTTCAGGAAATTTTGAAACAGATCATTCACCATCAGCACCCCCAACCCTATCCACATAGCAAAAGCAAAAGTGCATCCGGCAAAAGCATAATCCCGTTCTCGCGGCTGCACAGGTGGCATATTCAGGAATATCCCGATAGCGGCACCCGTAAAGAAAAACAGTACCATCACAACTATCGCGCCCTTCTTGTCCTTGTTAAAATGGTAGAACAGCCCGAACAAACCTAGTATTAAGGGTAAGAAATATAACTCATTGCGTGCCCCGTTGTTTCTATAGCCATAGCTCATCAGGTCAATATCGCCCACACGGTGGTTGTCTATAAATTTTATGCCCGATATCCAGTTCCCGCTTCTGGGTTCGCCCTGCCCTTCAAAATCATTTTGCCGGCCCGCATAGTTCCACATAAAATAACGCCACCACATCCAGTTCATCTGGTAATCCCAGAAATATTTCAGATTATCTGCGCTTGAGGGTGTTTCATCTTTGCCAAGTCCAACATAGTTGCGGTAAAAGTTAATATGCATGGCCTCATTGTTGTCATACATACGCGGGAAAAAACGTTCCTGCGATGCGTCATATTCCGGCTCCAGTTTTTTACCAACCACTTCATAATACTCTTTGCCATTAGCCTTTTTACTAAGGGTATAGATAGGCCCCTTATCTGCTATCTCGCTGGGCTGGCTGGTAAAGTCAGGCCCGAAGAAAAGCGGCTGCTGGCCAAATTGCTCACGGTTTACATAAGAAAGAAAACTGATCACATTGTCAGGATTCGTCATGTCAACCGGCACATCTGCCCGCGAACGGATGATAGCTACTATATAACTGGAATACCCGATTACAACAAACAGCAAACACAACACACCCGTATGTATCAGGTACAGCCCTTTCTTTCGCGAAAAGAACAATAACCAGATGCACAAACCAACTAGTAACAGCAAAAATACAATAGCCCCCGAATCAATAGGCAGCCCGAAATTGTTCACAAACAATATATCAAACTTCGACGCGAACTGAGGTATATACTGTATCACTCCGAATTGCACAAAGCCCAGGATAGCACAACCAACCAGGAAAGCAATGATAGTTCCTAAAGGTGTTGTCTCATAGCGTTTATAATAATAAACCATTATGATAGCTGGTATCGTCAACAGATTTAACAAGTGCACAGCAACAGATACGCCTATTAGGTAGAATATCAGCAACAACCACCTGTCTGCATACTTTTTATCTGCCACTCTTTCCCATTTAAATATAGACCAGAAAGTAATAGCGGTGAAGAAAGAAGAAGTGCCGTAAACTTCGGCCTCAACAGCAGAGAACCAGAAAGTATCAGAAAAAGTATAGGCCAAAGCGCCAACAATACCTGCACCCATTATAAGCAATGTCTGGTCCTGGTTAGGCTCATTATCTCCCGAAACCATCTTTTTGGCCAAGTGTGTGATCGTCCAGAAAAGAAAAAGAATGGTTAAAGCGCTTGTCAGTACCGACAGGGAGTTGATAAACATTGCCGCTTTGTCCGCCGACGGGGCAAACATACCAAAGAGGCGTTGCACCAACATAAAAAATGGAGCTCCCGGCGAGTGACCTACTTCCAGTCTGTATGCACAGGAAAGAAATTCACCACAGTCCCAGAAACTGACGGTAGGTTCCATAGTTTTAATGTAAACTATATAGGCTATAGCACCTATAATCCACCCAACCAGGTTATTAACTTTACGATAATTCATGAGTTTTATTTAGACAGGCAGCAAAAATAGCAAAATACGCCATGTAGCAATATTTATATAGTTATAATTTTTAAATCTTATATTGAAAATAACAAAATAAGAAAACTCCCTCAAAATAGTTTGCGTGTTGCTATTCGGTTTAGACCAGCAGGTAATTAGCGTTCTTCAATTTATCAACAGTCAATATTTGCGCCAGTTGCACATCAGGCATCTCCCTTAATTTTTGAAGAAAGAATTGTGCATCTGCGTCAGGAGAAATACTCTGTATCAGCCACAAAAAATCCAGTTGTCTGATCTCAGGCAACAAAGGCTCCTTGTCGCTTTTCAACTTATATAGCAGGTACCTGCCACCGCTTAGAGGCAGCGCATACTGGTAAACCGGAAAATATTTTTTGCCGCCTCCGGCTGCCTCAATACCTACATCAAGCGCCGGCTCACGTATAAATTTCATGGCAAAATGTTTATTCAGTAAACGGCAAAAACCATAGCCTGGCAGTGAAGAGGCAACACCTATCAGAGCAGTATCGGCAAAAAAATCCTCCTGCATTGCAGATACATCCAATGTCCATTTCGCAGCCATCAAATCAGAAACTTAGTTAAATATAGCGTAATTATTTTCTAAAATGGTAATAAATAATTGTTGAAAAACAGTTCTCCAAATTCATTAATCCTGAAAATCCTGTTCTATATTTACAAATAAATCAAATTTTTATGGCAGATAATTCAGGTATGTTATTTCCAATCGTCCTCCTGGTCATTTTGGTATTTCTTATTTTTCTTTCGGTTGTCAGCGTGCAACAGGGAAATGTAGCTGTTATTACTGTTTTCGGCAAGTTTAAACGGGTTTTACATCCCGGTTTAAATTTTCGCATACCTTTTATTGAGGTCATTTTTAGAAGAATATCTTATCAGAACCAGTCAATGGAACTGAAGTTCCAGGCCATTTCCCAGGACCAGGCCAATGTTTATTTTTCTGCAATGCTTTTATATTCTGTTCTCAATGAGGAAACTGAAACAATAGAGAATGTAGCTTTCAAATTCATGGATGATCGCAATTTCATGCAGGCGCTCATCAGGTCTATAGAGGGGGCCGTAAGGGCTTTTGTTGCTACGAAAAGACAATCAGAAATATTGCAGCTGCGCACAGAGATCATATTACATGTAAAAGAACAGTTGGATAAACAATTGGAAGGTTGGGGCTACCATTTGCTCGATCTGCAAATGAATGATATAACATTTGATGAGGCTATTTTGCAATCAATGGCAAAAGTGGTCGCGTCCAATAATCTTAAAGCTGCGGCAGAAAACGAAGGACAGGCTCTGCTCATAACAAAAACAAAAGCTGCCGAAGCAGAAGGAAATGCAATAAAGATATCCGCCGACGCAGAACGCCAGGCCGCACAGATGAGAGGGCAGGGTGTTGCACTTTTCCGCCAGGAGGTCGCACACGGTATTGCGGAAGCCGCAAAAGAAGTAGAAAATGCCCAACTGGACGCGTCGTTTATTCTTTTTTCTATGTGGACAGATGCCATAAAACATTTTGCCGAACAAGGAAAAGGCAATACTATTTTCCTGGATGGCTCTGCCGAAAACTATCAGCGCACCATGCAGCAACTCATGTCCGTCATGCAGGGAAATTCTTCCAAAAAAGATGCAAATAAATAAGTCGGGATTAATTAAAACTTTCTTGGTTAATTTGCACACTTCAGTAAACTTATGCGGATATTTGTATTTGCTTATTAAATTTGAGCGCCAAATCGTTTTTCATGATTGATGTTTTGTTAGGCTTGCAATGGGGGGATGAGGGGAAAGGTAAGATTGTAGATTACCTTGCTTCAAAATACGATATAATTGCCAGATTCCAGGGTGGCCCCAATGCAGGGCATACACTTTATGTAAATGGAGACAAGATAGTATTGCATACCATACCCTCCGGTGTTTTCCAGGACCACTGCCTCAATCTTATAGGCAACGGAGTGGTAATTGATCCGGTAACGTTACTGAAAGAGATACAAAACATACTGCCGATTAAAGCAGATCTGCTAAAGCGCCTCTTTATATCCAGTCGCGCTCACCTTATATTGCCAACGCATCGCGCACTTGATGCAGCATCTGAGGCCGCAAAAGGAACTGAAAAGATAGGATCTACACTAAAAGGTATTGGCCCGGCATATATGGATAAAACGGGCAGGAACGGGTTGAGGGTTGGCGATATATTGAGTAAGGATTTTCAGGATAAATATGATAAATTAACCCGCAAGCATTTGGATATTTTGGACCAGTACGACCAGACAATTGATTGGCAACAGTGGGAAAAATCTTTTTTTGAATCTGTGGAGTATTTACGAACTTTACAGATAGTGAACGGGGAATATTGGTTGGATGGCCACATAAGGAATGGTAAAAAAATTTTGGCAGAGGGCGCACAGGGCAGTATGTTGGACATAGATTTCGGAACTTACCCTTTTGTTACTTCTTCCAATACAATTGCTGCCGGCGTATGTAATGGTTTAGGCGTGGCGCCTTCAAGAATTGGCGAAGTATATGGCATCAGCAAAGCATATTGCACAAGAGTTGGCGGAGGGCCATTCCCTACTGAATTGAATGATGAGACCGGCGAGGCTTTAAGAAAAGCTGGCAATGAATTCGGGGCTACCACAGGCCGCCCGCGCCGCTGTGGCTGGATAGATCTTGTTGCATTGCGTTATGCTGTAATGCTGAGTGGCGTAACAAAATTGATCCTTACGAAAGCTGATGTATTGGACGATTTTAACCCGGTAAAAGTAGCTGTAGCATATAAGCAGGCCGATGGGGAAACAAATGAAGTACCCTATGATTTGTGCAACGTAAACGTGGAACCAGTTTATGAAGTTTTTAAAGGATGGGAGAAACCGATAAGTGAATGCAGAAATTATCAGGAATTACCGGAAGTGTTTAAAAATTATTGTCATTTTATTGAAAAATATTTAGAAACAAAAATAGCTTACATTTCGAACGGAACGGGCCGCGAACAACTGCTGATGATTTCTTAAAAAAAAAATTATATTTTTTTCTTTAAAAAAAATTTGGCAATTTCCGCAAACTATTAAAATTTTACGGCATCAATAGTATGAGCGCTATGAAATCAAATTCAGGCAAGAAAGACACAAACAAAAAAAGCGCAGACGAAAGCGCAACTCCGGCAGGCAAAAAAGCATCTTCCAAAGCATCCAAACCATTGGATGACGATGATGATGATTTTGATGAGGACATCGACGACACTCCCAAAAAGAAATCTGCTGCAAAGAAATCAGCTCCCGCTAAGGGAAAGACACGTGATGACGACGACGATGATGACGACACGGACGATGTAGATGACGATGATTATGACAAGGCGGAAGAGGATGATTATAGTGATGATGATATCGACAAGGACTTCGAAGAATTCGACTTGCCGAAATCTAAACATAAGTCACCTTCTAAAAAGAAGTCCGCAAAGGAAGAAGATGACTTTGAGATCGACGAAGAATTCAAAGACCTCGGTTTCTTCAACGATGGTGGAGACTTTGACGATGACGATGATGATTTCTAAAGATCAGTAATTGCAAAGACAAAAAACTGGTTTTCCAGTTGCCCCAGGGCAATATATAGAATTAAAAAGACGGATGCTTCAATGGGCGCAGCCTTATAGCATCCTTCTTTTTCTTGACAATAATCATTACACTTCTCCCTATAGTAAATACGAATGCCTGCTTGCCGCAGGTTCGGTAAATATTATTACCGATACGGGGCAGGAAGCGCTTTCATTATTAGCAAGGCAACATAGCGAAAAGAATGACTGGTTCTTTGGCCATATCAATTACGACTATAAAAACCACTTAGAAAAAAAATTAACATCCACACACCCTATAAGAACAGGATGGCCGGACCTTCATTTTTTCTGTCCGGCAATTGTTTGCTATATCGAGGCTGGTAAAGATATTCTCAACATCGAGTCCTATACACTCTCACCCCTTGATATTTATAATGAGATCATTAATACGGTCCTTCCTCCTCTCATGCAGCAACCTGCATTAAGCTTTTCTCAAACAATTAATAAAGCTCATTATTTACAGATCATTGCCGCGCTCAGACAGCATATTGCAGACGGGGATTGCTACGAGATTAATTTTTGTAACAACGCCTTTTGTAATAATGCAATGATTGATCCTGTACAGGTATTTCATAGGCTCAATGCTTTATCTCCTGCGCCTTTTGCAGCTTGCTACCGTTTGGATGACAAGTATATGATGTGTGCAAGCCCCGAAAGGTATTTGCAGAAAAATGGCGATAGGGTAATAGCGGAACCTATAAAAGGCACGGCTCGCAGAGATGCAGATGCTCAAAAAGACCTTCAGATAAAGACCGCACTTCGGCAGGATATTAAAGAACGTGCCGAAAATGTCATGATAGTAGATCTGATGCGCAATGACCTTGCGAGATGTTGCGAAGTGGGTAGTGTTCAGGTTGATGAACTTTTTGGTGTTTACACTTTCCCGCAAGTACACCAGTTAATTTCTACAGTGAGTGGAAAAATTAAAAATGACCTTACTTTCGCGGATGCTATAAAATGTTCATTCCCTATGGGCAGCATGACCGGCGCACCAAAGATAAAAGTAATGCAGCTTATAGATAAATATGAAGCTTCGCGCAGGGAATTGTTTTCAGGCACAGTGGGTTATATTACCCCTGAGGGCGATTTTGATTTTAATGTTGTTATCAGGAGTTTATTTTACAGCACAAAAGATCAATATTTAAGCTATCAAACCGGAGGGGCGATCACTTACGATAGCAAGCCTGAACAAGAATGGGAAGAAATGCGTTTGAAAGCATGGGCTTTGGAAAAGATATTCGCTTAGTTTTGGTAATAAACAGAATAATATAAAAATAATTTGATAAAACCGAAAGACATACTTAATTTTACCATATTGAAACTATCGCGTTTATGATAAACTTTACATTCCCCTCTTTTAAATTTTTATTTGTTTTTATTTGTTTTATAAGCTTGTCAATAATAACATCGGCACAATTACCAAACTGTACCGGCGCAAATGCCAACCTTATTTATTATCTGGGAACTAATGGCACAATACAAAACCTTGACCCCACATTGGCTATTTCTGCAACAAACCCCTCGCTTAATACCATTTCGCCACAATCTGGTTCTATCGGTATCTCTTTAGGAAAAAATTTAAATGCCGCAACCCCTGCCATAACTTTCTATTTGTCTGTTTCTTCCGGTAGTGGCTATGAATACTATTATTACAATGGTACCACCTGGGTAAACACAGGTTATAATTCAGGCAATGCCGGTGCCTGCAATCCCGGCGGCGGCGGAAATTATGTATTTAATATGACCGACGCTAACGGGGATGTTTACAGATATGATGGTACTGCGAACGGCACATTTTTAAATTCAGTTCCCGGCTGGGATGGCCCCCATGATATCCAGGGGGATTGTGCTGGAAATTTTTATATTTTAAGTTGCAATTCAAACCAATGGCTTCATGAATTTAACTCTTCGGGCACAATAATTAATACCTGGACTTTAACCGGAATGCCTGCAACATCTTCAGGCGGTGGAATGGCTATTATTAATAACGTAGTATATGCTTATAACAGCAATCTTTGGGCTGGCCCTATTTCAGGCACGAACGTTAGTTTTGGATCTTCTTTGGGTACTTTAAACCCAAGCCCCTATGATTTTTCATCGTGTCCCATAGGTGGTACAAGCACCGGGAGTTTAGATACCTCCTTCTATTGTGGAACTGGGGCTGGCGTAACCCTTACACAAAGTGGGGCAGGGCCATTTACATGGATAGTGGCAAGTGGTCCGGCTGTGGTTACAGGATCCGGAGGTTCTGTTACAGTTACTTCAAGTGCCACGTCTTTGATCACTGTGATAGATAGTTCCGGATGCGGCGGTAGTAGTAGTGTAGACTCAACTTTATTAGTTGTTCCTACTGCCATTGTAAAAGCCGGTACTCCCGGAGATATAGTTGCCTGCGGCACGTTTAATGATCTTTTGAACGGCTCATTGACAAATACTACATCCTGGCTCACTTATAATATCAGTTGGTCTCCTGCTGCTACCGTTCTTTCAGGCGGTAATACCATGAATCCTGCCGTCGCCCCCCTTTCAACCACCACTTATTATGTAATGGTTACTACCCCAGCCAATGAAGGGGCATGCGTATGGAAGGATTCTGTATTGATAACTACCGTTGATACAAGTGTACACGCCGCTTATACCTATGTAGTAAAATACGGCTGCCATGGCGATACGGTAATGTTTACGAATACTACTACACGCGCCGCATATTATAAATGGGTGTTTGCAGACGGAACTATTGATACCGCCAAAAACCCTACGCATATTTTTGTAAATCAGGGCACTTATAATGTAACACTGTATGGCGTTAACCCTATCTGTGATGATTCAATAACACAAGCCATTAACCTGGTGCATCCGCTACATGCAAGCTTTACTACAGACAAGGATAGCATTTGCCAGGGCGGGCAGATAACATTTACCAACACGTCGGTAACAACTACTCAGAATGGTATTGGCCCAAGTTTTTATTGGACTTATTCTGACGGTTCAAACGACAATACTATGAATACTGTTCACACTTTTACCGCACCGGGAGTATATGTGGTGATGCTCGCAGTATCTGATTTTGTGCCTTGTTACGACACTGCATATCGCACTGTCGAAGTAGACTCATTGCCTTTTATAAACTTCACAATGAGCGACACAGTGTTTTGTCAGGGCAAAGGAATAACGTTTATAGGCTCTTATCTGAACGAAGGCAATACCGGGCTGATATGGAGTTTTGGTGATAACGAGAACACAACTATTGATGATCGTAATCCTGTTGAGCATGCCTATGAGCTTCCGGGAACCTTTAATATTAAATTCGCGGGCGATTATCGTTTTTGTCCCGATACATCTGTCACTAAAACCATCCAGGTAAATGCTTACCCCAGCATCAACCTCGGGCCTGATACCGTGATGTGCCCCAACGCAGCGCCTATCACATTGGTCGATAATACGAATGCAGGCAACGCAGGGGCCAGCTGGTTATGGAGCACAGGCGAAACAACACCCGGCATCACCATTCAGGCACCCGGCATTTATTATGCCACTGTTACACTGGGAGGTTGTAGCGCAACAGACAGTGTTAATGTTTTGAAGGATTGTTACATAGACATACCCAATGCATTCACTCCTAATGGGGATGGAGTAAATGATTATTTCCTGCCCCGCCAGCTATTAAGCAGTGGCCTCACCAGTTTCAGTATGAAGATATTTGACCGCTGGGGCGAATTGCTTTTTGAAACAACGAATATTGATGGCCGCGGGTGGGATGGTAAGTTTAATAATGTGCCGCAACCACAAGGAGTGTACGTTTATATCATAGATGTATCATTTTACAACGGGGTTGCTGAACATTTTAACGGCAATGTTACCTTGATGCACTGAGGCTCAGCCATGATGATATACTCTTGAAACAATAATGAGCCACCAACGGTCTCCGGGACTTCTGCGGCCGACATTCCGCTTTCTGTATTTATTTGGCTTGCATATTCTGTAAATACACATTGCTCGTTCGGCGAATTATCATGACATGGTGCCAATAGCTTTTCATGATCATTAAATACCTCAAACCATTGCACAGTTATATCAAGCAAATCCTTTTCATTCAACTTTTACAGAATAGAAATAAACCTCCCGGAACGGGATAAGGATAAAAGTAAAACAGAGTACCTACTAGAATCTCTTTGTGAAGCGATCTGGCCTCGGACGGTCCCCGCCTGGTCTGTCATTCCGGGGGTAGTCGCCGCGGGTATTTTCACTGCGTGAGTTTTCAGTCCTCGGGGTAAACGTACGGGTACTGTTTCCACGAGGTACAAACGTACGTTTTCTTGGGGCAGGCTTATCGTTTGTTCTGGCCTTCGCCTCTTTCACAGAAATAATATTGCCCTGCAAAAAGGTACAGTCCAGGTTATCAATAGCATCATAGCTATGAAATTTGTCGGCCATTTCAACAAATCCGAAACCTCTTGAATCACCGGTGATATTATCTTTCACGATCTTGGCTGTAAGCACTTCGCCAAACTCAGAAAACATTTTTATGAGTTGGGCATCTGTTGTGTCAGGGTTTAGATTACCTACGAATAAGTTCATAAATACTTATTAAATAATTAAGTTAACAATCGTCTATTATGATTACTGATTTATGCTGGAATGCTCATAAAAACACACAATACATATACCACGCAATATACGAAATATTTTATAAAAAGGCCATTGCAATTATTTATACAATTCGGAAATCTTACATTTTTTTTACGTCTGTTTTAGCTATCTCATGCCTCCTCCTTTGGCTAAAATGATAAATATTTTATAAAAGAACGGGCGTAAAACTAAATAAGGAATAAAAACCATATTTTTAGTAAAATAATCGAGCCGATGAAACACGTTGTGTACATAATATTTATGGTCTGCCTCCCACTTTTGTCCAGGGCTGTCCCTCTGGGATGGGCCACTTATTTTGGTGGTACAGGTGATGAATATGGGTATTCTGTGGCCACCGATCCATCCGGCAATGTGTATATAGCCGGTAGTGCAACAAGCTCCTCTCATATAGCCTCTGTGGGCGCATTCCAAACTACCTATGGTGGGCTAGGGGACGCCTTCCTTGCAAAATTCAATAGTTCGGGCCTGCTTCAGTGGGCTACTTATTTTGGCGGCAGCGGCATAGACCAAGCCAATGGCCTGGCCTGCGACTCGGCTGGCAATGTTTACATTACAGGCTTCACCAACAGCAACTCGGGCATAGCAAGCTCCGGAAGCTACCAGCCAAATAAAGGAAGCGCTGGCACAGACCATGATGCTTTTCTTGCCAAGTTCAGTACTTCAGGCGCTTTGCTTTGGGCCACTTATTTCGGGGGCAGCAACGATGATGAAGGCGACGCTGTGGCTTGCGATGCAAGTGGCAATGTCTTTATAACGGGCATCACCGAGAGTTCAAGCGGCATTGCTACATTGGGAAGCTACCAGACCACATTCGGTGGTGTGCAGGACGTATTTGTGGCAAAATTTAATGCAAGCGGGCAAATACAATGGGCCACTTACTATGGTGGCACGAAAAGCGAGCAGGCTAACTCCATAGCGACCGATCCTTCGGGCGATGTATTTATCACAGGCTTTACTTATAGCGACAGTATGATAGCAACAGCGGGCGCATACCAGACAACCATCGATACCTTTTCTGCCAAGGCGGCTTTTCTCAGCAAGTTTACCAGCGCAGGCTATTTGAAATGGGGCACCTACTTTGGCGGCAACTCGCCCGACGAAGGCTATGCCGTAGTATGCGACACTTCAGGGAATGTGTATATGGGGGGCGAAACCTCCGACACAGGGCTTTCCACCATAGGCTCATTCCAGCCCAGTATAGCCGGGGGCCAGGATGGCTATCTTGCTAAATTCAGCGACTCGGGGACCATAGTATGGAGCACTTATTATGGCGGTACAAGTTTCGATGAAATTACCGCGCTCGCCATAGATGATTCCGGTAATATTTATGCAGGCGGTGCCACGGAAAGCGCTTCCGGCATAGCCAGTGGGGGCAGCTATCAAACCAGCCTTTGGGCTGGTGGAGATGGCTTTGTCACTAAGTTCAATTCATCCGGCTCCCGCCTCTGGGGCACTTATTATGGTGGCAATACCGCCCTCGACTATATGCAGGGCCTTAGCTGCGATCATAATGGCGATGTTTTCTTCGCAGGCTATACTGCCAGCGATACCGGCATTGCCACACCCGGCAGCCATCAGTATCACAGCTTAACCAGTGGCTACACGGCATTTTTAGGCAAATTCTCTGCCGATACTTCTGTCCGCATCAACCAACCTTTCACAGACACCACCCTTTGTGCAGGCGCATCTTTTAACCTCAACTACACCGTCACCACCAACTTCGACGCGGGTAATGTTTTTACCGCGCAGTTATCAGATGCAAACGGTAATTTTTCAAGCCCCGTCACAATAGGCAGTATCAGCGCTGTTTCATCAGGTTTTATCGCCTGCAGCATACCCGGCACAGCCCAGGGCATGGCCTACCGTATCCGCATATTTGCCAGCAAGCCTGCTGATACTTCTGATGACGACCAGTACAATATACAGATCGATACCAACGGCTCGGCATACGTCAGCATCACTTCTGCTCCTTCCATACCCGTGGCAGGGCTATCCGCCATATTCACTGCAACGGTTACTAATGGTGGCACATCGCCCGCTTATCAGTGGAGGAATAATGGCGCTAACATATCCGGGGCCACAAGCAATCCTTACACAGGCACATTTGCTTTGGGCGACCATATCTCTGTCATCATTTATAGCAACCGGCCCTGCACTTCCCCCGATTCTGCCAAAAGCAATACCGAAACGGTAACAAGCCTGGGCGTTCAGAATATAGCAGGCCAGGCAGACAACATAAGCGTATTCCCGAATCCTAATGAGGGCGCGTTTACCATAAAAGGCCCGGTACAGAATGCTCACTACAGCATAGCCCTTATCAATGTGCTGGGGCAAACGGTTTATAACAAGAGCCTGGACATTAATAACAGCCTGATGGAAACACAGCTTGCACTGGATATACCTGCTGGCCTTTATACCCTGCAAATAGACGCCGATACGGGGGCACAAATAATAAAGCAGGTAGTGATAAGTAGGTAATGCAATTTATTAGCTGCTTCTCTTTTTTCTTTTGCCACCGGCTTTCCCTCCCCCTGTTTAGCATCCTTGTGTCACACCACTCTGGGCTTGCTGCTCTATTCTGCAGCATTCATTAAAAATTATTTTCTATAATATAATTTACTAACTTTATTATATCAAAAGAAAGCCCATGAAAAAATTTTCACCTCATACACAATTGGAAAACACGCGAAAACCAGTGCCCCAAAAACGGAGTAACTACGAAATACGCAGCAGAGCTATCCTTCTGATACGCGGAGCGATTTATCAGAAGGTGTCCTTTTCTTTGGTTCGTTTCTTTTGGACAAGCAAAAGAAATGAACACTCGCGAGGGGATAAAGAATACCTACCCGACCGAATAGGCAGGGATAAAAGAATGCCTGACAAGCTACATATCTAATCCCCCAATAGGTCTACTGGTACGATTTTAGCAAGGTTATTAAAAACGCGTACCATGTTTACGAAACTTAAAAACAGCGCTTTATTCCTGGCAATCTGGATGTGCCTGGGCTCTGTGGCGCATGCACAAAACAGCATGGCCGACAGCATCTTGTTTTATATAAATAAACACCGGGCAGAGATAGGCTTGGTGAGGCTGCAAATGGACAATGGCATATCGGCAGTAGCGGCAAAGCATAGCCAGCAAATGGCCAAAGGAGCGGTGCCTTTCGGGCATGATGGTTTTGACGACAGGGTGAAATCTATTTCGAAAGATATAGACCATGTAAACGGATTTGCCGAGAACGTGGCCAAAGGCCAGATGAATGCCGAAGAGGTTACCAACCTGTGGCTGGAGAGCGAAGCACACCGAAAAAATATTGATGGCGACTATCGGCTTACGGGCATTGGTATAGCCAAAGCAACAAACGGAGACCTCTATTTTACCGAGATATTTATTATGAATAAAGCCGTGTCCCTGTCTGCCAATGACAAGAAGCAGTGATGGGCCTGGCCGGTATTTTTTGGCGGTATAGTTTTTGAGATAAGGATATTAGGATAAGATGAAATTTATGTTTTATGTTGATGAGAGAGGAAAATATTTTTTGGCAGAGAAGTGATGCAGCTAATTTCTGGAGGACGGTTGCACCAAGTGACCATGTGGTACAGATCTATGAAAATGATGCGATTTTTTTAGATGCGCTCGCGGGCTTTACCGGCGGCGGAATAAATGCGGGCGATTGTGTTATTGTTATTGGCACTAAAGCACACCTGAAAGCACTGGAAGATAAGTTAAGATCCTATGGCGTGCATGTTGATGTCCTGGTATCTGAAAACAGGTATATAGCGCTTGATGCGGAGGAGACACTTTCGAGGTTTATGGTGAACGAGTGGCCGGACGAGGAATTGTTTATGCAAACAGTATCGGCCATTATGGCCAAGGCACAAAGAAATAACAGGCATGTGCGGGCTTTTGGGGAAATGGTTGCCCTGTTGTTGGCAAAAGGCCAGAAACGGGCCACTGTGCAATTAGAACATCTGTGGAACAAGTTTTGTGAACATGCCTCGTTCTGCTTGTTTTGTGCATACCCCAAGAGCGCCTTTGCGCAAGACCTCAATAACTCCATGTTGCACATTTGTGGCACGCATACAAAAATGATAAGAGGCACTGAAGAGTCGCTAAAGGAAGTGTACTATACTTGCTAGTGATTGTTGCAAACTGGGAAGCGCCAGGTAGAAGGAGAAGTGAAACGTACTTGGCAGGTCAACGATCTAATGTAAATGCCCGCGCCGGCGATGCAAATGACTGCTGCCGAAATGAATATTACGTTTCCTGCAATTTTTTATCCAACGTTTACACAGAGATATCCAATAACGGATAACAATCAGCGTTAACATAAACTATCCTCCTTTTAAACCAGCGACGAAAGAATAAAAAATGCGAGAGAATGAATTTATATGAAAAACGTCTTATA